>Ga0209707_1001955_pt1 | contig 11163 bp, 9 predicted proteins | sample EN4Hudsemesocosm_FD_184630 | JGI IMG/M metagenome (GOLD analysis project Ga0209707, IMG submission 184630) | Methane-oxidizing microbial communities from mesocosms in the Hudson Canyon - EN4B Hudson Canyon (SPAdes) (version 2) | ecosystem: Environmental > Aquatic > Marine > Cold seeps | place... | reverse complement strand
CTGGTACAGATGAGAAGTGAGACACAAATAAAGACTGAGTATGAGAAGATTAAAAATGAATACATCAAGAACTCTTTAATTGAAACTACACAAGAGTCTTATATAAATAAAACGGATTTAGTGGAGAAATTTCACCAAGATAAACTGGTGATTTTAGACAATACAAATAATAATGACTTCCAAGCACTTTCCAATGAACGAAATATTTTATTGGCCAATACAACACCCCTTAATAACAAAAGTGAGAGTGGAAAGATGGTATATATTGGTAATCCAAGCGCACTGTTAAAACATGAAAAAAACAATATTGAGGCTTGTAATAAAAGTATTGAAGATGAGATAAAACACAAAAAGTATGAAATTATCAATAATGTGCAAAATGTCTATGAGAACTTGGATGAGAACTTGGATGAATTAGCATTGAAAATCTTTAATGATATTAAAGATGAAATTAATATAGATTATAAAAGGATTTAGGGATGGCGGTACTTGATAAGTTTGAGATAGTATACAAAGATGCAAAAGATGATTATGTATATTTTCCATTTCAATATAACCCAAACCAATTAAGCATTTCTAAATCAGTGGTTTGGGAAGGGTTTGCTGTAAGCGGAGAAGACAGCACAAAAAAACAATTTTCATCAGGGAAAGCAAAAAAACTTAATATTAGTGGCGTCCTTTTTGATACAAGTATGTTTAAAAATATCAGTGTTTATAAAAAATACATTCAATATCTAGAAGCAATGACACTGGTACAAGAATATACAAAAGAGGGAATCACACGACCACCCATTTTAACACTTTCTTGGGGAAGTGGAAATTACTTTTTTGAAGCTATTATGATTAACCTAGATTATGAATTTACACTGTTTGATAGAAGTGGAATTCCTATTCGAGCCAATGTAAGTTTTGAATTTGAAGAGATTATAACAGATACCAAAAAAGTTAAAAAAACATTGGATGTACAAGCAGTGACAACATACAGAGTAAAATCAAAAGATACTTTACATAAAATTGCAGAATCTGAATTGGGAAGTGCAACAAAATGGAAGATGATTGCAGTTGCTAATGGAATAGACAATCCAAATGATTTAGAAGTAGGAATGCAATTGACAATTCCTCCAGAGAATTAAGGACAACAATGCTTGGACAATTAGTAAGAAGTAAAGAACAAGACTTCGAAGAGAAACAAAATAAAATTTATGGAGTGGTTACAGCAATTGTCACCAATACTAAAGACCCAGATAAGATGGGCCGCGTAAAAGTCAAATATGCTTGGATGGGTGAAGCTAAAACCATTGAGAGTGATTGGGCGAGAGTAGCTACCTTTATGGCAGGAAATGAAAGGGGTGCTCATTTTTTACCTGATGTTGATGATGAAGTACTTATTTCTTTTGAACATGGAAATATGAATCATCCTTATATCATTGGGTCCTTGTACAGTACTAAAGATAAAGTGATTGAAAAAAATGAAGATGGGAAAAATAACATCAAACTGATTAAGTCCAGAAGTGGGCATAAAATTACTCTTGATGATACCAGTGGAAAAGAGAAGTTTATTATTGAAGATAAAAGTGGTAAACGCACCATTACTTTTGATGCAAAAGAAAAGACCCTAGATATAGTTAACTCTGAAGGAGATATGAGTATCACTGTAAAAGGAAACATTACTATAAAATCAGAAAAAAAGATGACATTGGATGCAAAATCTGGTATTGATATGAAATCTGATGGCGCAATAAATATTGAAGGTAGTAGTGTAAAAGTTAAATCAGACAAGGCACTAAATGTGGAAGCAGGTAGTAGTTTAAAACTCAAAGCAAGTGCAGCAACAAACGTGGAAGCAGGTAGTAGTTTAAAACTTAAAGGTTCTGCTTCTGCAAAACTTGAAGGACCTAAGGTAGATATAAAAGCAAGTGCAGCAGGTTCTTTTAATGGTGGTGCGAAGTTAGATTTAAAAGCCAGTGGAATGGCAACCTTAGATGGTGGTGGAATGACTACTGTTAAAGGTGGAATTGTGAAAGTGAACTGATGAATATACAACTGATTGATATTGATGTCAAAATTGCTGGACAAAAATTAACCGATGATATTTTAACCAATATGATTAGTTTTAAAGTACACTCTTCAATTGGTATCGCATCTATTGCTAAGATTACATTTTTTGATCAAAATTTTGTCTTACAAGATAACAGCAGTTTTGCAATAGGAAACACCCTTGAAATCACTGTAGAAGCAGATAAAAAATCCAACTCCGTTTTTAATGGATTTATTACTAGAGTGGATTATGTATTTCAATCAGAAAAAATGGATACGCTGCAGCTTATTTGTTATGATGGTTTGTATAAATTGAGTAAGGCATACCATTCACGAGCTTTCTTGAAGTCAAAAATAAGTGATATAGCTTCTACAATGGCCACAGAAGTTGGTTTATCCAGTCAAATTACAGCAACCACAACAAAACATGAACATATTTATCAAAACAATCAATCTAATTTGGATTTTTTACAAATGCATGCAAAACGTTTGGGATATGAACTGGGAGTTGTTGAAGGAAAGTTTTACTTTGAAAAAGCAAAATACAAATCAAAAAAAACCAGTGTAGTTTCACTGGAATGGGGTGATGACCTTATTAACTTTACTGCAAAAGTAGATTCTTCTGAAGTATTATCAGAAGTGAGTGTTAATAGCTGGGACTCCCTCAAAAAAGCCAACGTGGAATCAGTATTTAAAGCAGGAAGTGAAACTAAAATAGGAAGTGTGAAAACCCTAGGAAGTAGCATTCTTAAAAAAAGCCTGAAAGACGGTGGTAAGATATATAAACAAGATTCTACAGACTTAGATACTGCTCAAGCCAAAGATATTGCAGAAACTCATCTTACCATGGCCTCAATGAATTTTCTGAAAGCCGAAGGTACTTGTAAAGGTGACCCTCGATTTAAGCTGGGAGAGTTTATCAAAATTTCAGGAGTTGGGGATAAAATAAGCGGTGATTATTATATTAGTTCATATGAACATATATTTAACAATAAGGGGTTTAAAACCTCTTTCGAATTAAAAGCGAATGGGATGTTCACATGAGTATAGAACTATTAGGAAAAGGACTGAGTGTTGATTTTGGGCTCAATAGTATGGGCGAAATTAAAATGAGTTCTTATGAAAAAAGTGTTGAAGAAAGTATTTATATTATTCTTTCAACCAAAACAGGTGAAAGAGTTTATAACAGTGAATTTGGATGTAGAATACATGAGTTAATGTTTGAACCTAATAATATACGTACTCAAACAATGGCTAAAAGATATGTAGAAGAGGCTTTAGAAGAGTTCGAACCCAGAATAAAAACACTTGAAGTTGACGTATCAAGTTTTGATGAAAAGAGTATTAACATTACCATTGAATATGAAATTATTAATACCAACGTAGTGAATAATTATGTGTACCCATTTTATATAGTACCCGTGAACCAATAGCATAAAAAGCAGGAAAATAACATGTTTAAAGATATAAAATTAGATGATAGAACTTATGATGAGATTAGAAGTGAAGTAGTACAAAATATTATCAAACATTGTCCTGAGTGGACCAATCATAACCCAAGTGACCCTGGGATTACTTTGATTGAGTTATTTGCTTACATGACTGAAATGACACAATACCGATTAAATCAAGTTCCTGCTAAAAACTACTTAGCATTTTTGGATTTACTGGGTATGAAACAAAGACTATCATTGGCTGCTCATAGTCGAGTCTGTTTTGAATTGAGTGTAGGCTATCAAATGGATGCACCCTCAAAGGATACTGTGTTTATCCCTAAAAATACAAAAGTTGCTACTTTAAGTGATGAAGAAAATGAAGAGATTATTTTTGAAACTTCTAAGGCATTGCATGCTTCAAATGTGAAATTATTGAACGTCTATTCTAAAACATATGATTCTGCACGAGACAAGAGTAAAATCTTTGATTATACTCAAAACATGGAAACTAAAGAGGCTTTTTATCCTTTTGATCAAAATGGTCAAAGTAATAATGTCGTAGATTTAATCTTTTACAGTGAAGATTTTTATGTATTAAAAAACGATATAAAAATGACAATTATTTTTAGACTTCCTACGACTATGCGTGAATACGATGTGGGTGATGACTTCTTATCAAAAATGAAGTGGCAATATTTTGATGGAACTTCATGGCAACGTTTAAAAATAGAGTATGATTTAGCCGTATCCCTTGATGAAACAGATGCGGATATTTTATCGGTTACTTTTGAAGGAAACTGTGAGAATTTTCAAAAAGAAGTCATTGACGAATTAGAACTTAGAGAGAACTACTATATTAAAGCCTCGTTTCAAGAGATTCCAGATTGGTTAGAAGAGTTTTCAGCCTATGAGATTTCAGTGGTGACAAATTCAAACCCTGAGGGATTATTACCCGATGATTGTTTTTATAACTATGAGTTACTTGATTTAAACAACAGTTTTTTCCCTTTTGGAACAAGACCTACTTTGGATACAACAACCATAGAAGAGATTTTTTATATTCAATGTAATCAAGCTTTTTGCGAAACAGGTACTAATGTAGAAATCAATTTTGACTTGGCAAAACTTGCTGGAAAGTCTTTACCACAGGGCTATAACAGTTTACAAATTCTGTATGAATACTCCGTAGGTGAAGCAAAATGGGCACATCTGGATGTACGAGATAATACTTTTAATTTTACGCAACAAGGAATAGTCTCCTTTGTTGTACCTGATGATTTTAAAAGTGTGGTATTAAATGCTAAAGATGGGTATTGGGTAAGAGCAAAAATTGTATCTGGGAATTATGGACAAGAAGAAGAGAATATATTTGACAACCAAACTTCTGAATTAAAAACAATTGCAGCAACTCTAAATCCACCTATTATCTCTGGTATAGATATCCGGTATTCACACCAAAGAAAAGATTTACCAGAATGTTATAGTTTAAATAACTATCAATATGAAAATGTAAAATTTGATAAAAATAGACCTGTGTATTTGTTTCAAAATGAATATATCAAAGAGGATGCAGTATTTTTGGGCTTTGATTCATATTTGAGTGAGCAAATTCTAGAGCTGTATTTTGACATAGAATTAAGTACAAAACGAAATGAACAACAACGAGTCATTGAGTGGGAAATATTAAACAATGGAGAGTGGGAGAGACTCAAAGTTGAAGATTATACCAATGGTTTAAGCAGTAGTGGTGATGTCAAAATTACCTTACCAAAAATTGAACAATTGGAAGCTCATTCCTTATACATTGAAAATTTTGAACGAATGTGGATAAAAATAAAGATTAAATTTAATGCGCTTAAAAGTTCTCCTTTAGTTAATCAGATTTTGTTAAACAATGTTATGGTTGAACAAAAAGAGACTTATTATGATGAAATGATTGCCTATTCAAATGGTTTGCCTGACATGAAGTTTAATTTACAAAATAAAAACCTTATTGGAGCTCCTCTTATAAATGTGGGAGAGAATGAGTACAAAGCCGTTGAGCGTTTTATTGATTATGGCGCTAATGACAATGTGTTTAGATTTAATGGTATTAATGGTGACATTGAGTTTGGTGATGGACAGTATGGAAATGTGCCTCCATTAGGTGCAGCTATAGTTGCTGTTAAATATGAGGTAACTAAAGGTAATAAAGGAAATCTCTCTGAAGGAAAAATAAGAGCTTTAAAAGAGTCCATCAATTACATGGATAGCGTTAAAAATGTATTTATTTCAAAAAATGGACAAAATGGTGACACCATAGACGAGGTTAAACGATTGGCTCCTAATATTTTAAATACAATGAAAAGAGCAGTTACTGTAAATGATTATGAACACTTAACCATGGAATACTCTCCCTATATTAAAAAAGCAAGATGTATGTTTAAAGATGGAAAAATTCTCATTTTAATAATGTCAGCAGATATCCTTAGGGATAAAGGATTTATCAATTTAAACTTTATTGATAGCTTAGAACAGTACTTAAAGTCCGTAAGTATGGTAACAATGATACCAAAAGTTGAAAGCGTAAATATAGTTGACCTTAAAATCAGGCTAAAACTTAAGTATACAGATGACAATGATGTTCCAAACAGATCCTTACTTGAAAATGAAATCTTGGAGAAAGCCAAACAATACCTGGATCCATTTATTGGTTTAAATAAATCAGGGTATGAAATTGGACGTACCCTATTAAAAAGTGATATTGTTAGAATTGTAAATAATTCTTCCGTATCATTAGTGGTTTCTGAAGTGAGTTTTCTTAAAGATGGCGCTGTATTAGATGATAATAAAGTGAATTTATCTTATAATGAAATCTTAGACTTAAAAGACTTGGTGATTGAAGAGCTAAATTATGATTTTTAATAGTATCGAAGATACCCTAAACTATGTACAAATTTTATTGGATAAAAATATTGAAATAAAAGAGCATCATTTGAAAAAAATATGTAGCCTAAACAATATCACCATCGAAAAAGTGCAATATGAAGAAGGAACAAGTCATCAAGCAATTCTAAAAAATATTAAATTACTTGACAATAATAATATTGCCTTAATTTACTCAAAAAAATCTTGGATTGATGAACTACCCGGTTTATACCAAGAAAATGAATTTTTAAAACGTTTTATGTTTGGGTTTCAAAAAAGTCATCAAGATATAGAAAATAAAGTTGACAACATCTCCAATCAGTTTACTCCCTCTAAAACAGAATTTGTACAATGGCTAAGCTCATGGGTAGGGGTTTCATTTTCAAAAGATATTGATGATAGCTCTCAACGCCGAGTGATGAGTGATATGATAAGACTGTACAAGATAAGAGGGACCAAGAGGTATTTCATTGACCTAATATATCATCTAACCACTGTGAAAATCAGAATAGATGATCGAAAAACATATAAAAAACTTCATCATAATCTAATCAGTAATATTTCAAATGATTATTTTATGAATATCCATATAGATGAAACTATTTCAGATGATAAAGAAATAGAAGAAAATAAGCTTTCCATTATAAGACGGGTATTTGAGTTAGAAAAACCCATTAATGTAGGTTTTAATATTATCTATAAAGATATGACTCCTACCATAGATACTCTAGAATCCAAGGATAAAGTATTTGAAATAACTTCGCAAAATGATGGCAACTACAGCTATGATGATTGGAGTAAATAGTGAGAGAGACAAATAATAGTATGATAAATGAGATACAAAATAGATACAAATCAAAAAAAGTTTATGAAAGTAAACATAAAAGAATCCAAGAGTCAATGGCCAAAAAATACAATATTAAAAAAGAAAATGCCAAATATATTGAAGTAAGAGTGGATAATTTATATTCCGAAATTATTGGAAAGTATACACTTGAAGAAGCAGAAATTTACGATAAATTATATTTAAAAGTTAGAAAACTTTTCTTGGAGATGATGTAATGTTAGAAATTAATACATTTGAGAAAACTAATTTTGCTGATGGGATGGTTTTTAATCCTGAGCAAATAAAAGTGAATGACAGTTACTATGCAAAAAAAACAGCTTTATTATCAAGATATGGGTTTGGGAAAGGAATTCTTGTAGGATATCAATCTCAACTGCGAGTTGGATTGGAAAACTCACAACTGGTACTTTACCCAGGTGCAGCTATTGATGAAGATGGTAGCCTTATTTTAGTAAGTAGAAAAAAAGTATTGCTAAAAGATTTGAATATTACGCAATTTAGAGACAATACTACTTTATATGTTTATATACGATATAAAGAGGATTTACTTGACCAAAAAGACGCAAGAGGGGATGGAACTCAGAAGCATTTTTACAAAGTGGCAGAAAGTTTTAGTGTAGAACTTAAAGAACGTGTGATGGGGAATACTGAGTTATTTGAACTGGCAAGAATTTATGTGAACCACAAAACTTCAAACTCTCTAAGAGAAGCAGTTAACCCTTATAGCCCAGTTGATAATGAAATTGATTTAAGGTTTTCTGCTAAAAACTATACAGCAAAATCTTTGATGAAACACAATGAAAAAATGATGATTTCAAATATTTTGAGAAAATATGCTGATTATCTCACTGAACTGTCTTACCACAAAAAAAGTTTTACCGCTTCTATTGCTTCAACCCTTGCCAACAAAATGCTTATGGATGTGAGGTTATTAAGCCTATCTGCTGAAGATATTTTTGAACTTCTGCAACACTTAGTACATGTGAGTAGTAAAATAGAAAATGAACTTCCCGAAATTGTAAATACAGGGTTTTGGAAAAATATTTTGCGACTACAAAGTCTCTTTTCTTTTAGTGAAAGCTCTGATGTCTCCTATTATGACTTATTGTTAAACTTAGAGAGTTCATTTTTCTCAAAAGTATTATTACATTTTGGAAATGCTTCAATTTTTGACGGTAATTGGAATGAAATCAATAATGATGATGCCAATCAAACTAAAGTACAAAAAGGATACCTGGCCGTAGGTAGTGATCCAGAAAATGATATTATCATAGAAGGTGAAGATATTGAGGCCTTACATGCTAAATTGTATCCATATAAAGATGGGTACTTCATTGAAGATGTATCAAAAACAAGTGGTATATATATTAATGCGGAACGTTTGGAGTCAGGCGTTAAAAAATTAATACGTCACCAAGATTTCACCTCTCTTGGCAAACATGGAAAAATACTAAACTTATCAAATATAAAGGTATAAAATGAACAATACAAACAGTTTTGAAGTGATATTAACTACCAAATCAAAGGCAAAAAACAATGCAGGTAATGTATTAATTGAGACTTCAATAAAGGGTCTTATTTACAGATCTGAAGTTTATATGAATGACCATTTGATTGATGCCATTGAAGTGAATTGTTCTGATATCTCTACTATTGATAAGTACGAAGAGATATTCCAAGCACGTTATTCTGCCCATCACAGTAAACTTGAAGAGAAATATACTCAAGAGAGAATTTTCACTAAGGTTACCAGTGATGAGGGTGACTACATGGATGGAGAGGGAATGATTAGTGTTGTTACCTCAATATCAGATAAATATTATAAAGTAGAAGTATTCTTAGATTCACAAAGTGTAGATACACATCAAGAAGAGTTGGAAAATGCGGATGAAAAGGTTTTTAAAGCCAAATATACGCAAACACACAAAGATTTTGTAGCAAAATATATCTTAGTTCCAAAGTTTCCAGCTAATACTTTTATAAACCCAGTGATTAAAAAATTCCCGATGTACAAAAAGTCACCCATGACAGCTTTTGTATTTTTCCTAGCAACTATTGCTATTATCATTTGGATATTATCGATTATCATTTGTGGAAAAGCCTTGAAAAAAATAGTCACTGCCGTTGCGGGAAAACAAGCGGGTTTGGTGGTCAAAGATTTACAAAAAACCTTATGTAAAAGAAGCGCAGCTGAAGCAGCAGGTGAAGACAATGTGCTCTTACTGGATGCAAATGGTAATTTGATTAAAGACAGCCTTGTTCCCAACTTTGTGGTTCTTCCTAAAGATATTAAGTTTAAAACTGATGATAGAATTTATACAGTGTATATTAAAAATAACATGTTTGAAGACGTATTAATTATATTAAGAGACAGAATTATTTTTAATTTCGAAAATGCCTTAGTTGACCCAAATATGGTAATAAATGTATTAAATAAAGAAGCCGTTCACATAAAAGCAGGGAAAGTGGGGCAATTTGAGTTTAAACTTGAAAGTTCCTTTTTACAAGCTGATAATGTTGAGGAGATCAGTTACAATGGAAGTATTATCTTAGATGCCAGTAATTTAAAAACCAGAAAAGTTTCTCCTTTGATTATTGGTTTTGAATTTACAGTGAATAAAAATCAACTGGATAATACGGTACAAACACAAGTTACTAATGGTGAAAATGCGCAAGTAGTTGACTTACAAGAGAATACACAATGAGACTGTTAGTCTTAATACTTAGCTTCTGTTTGTATATAAGCGCAGCGCAAAAAGACATTTTACAGTTCGAGTCTTTTGAAGAGGCCATAGCAAGTTATGAAAAGATGGTTGAGATACAACAAAGTAATGTTTACTTTTATACGGAGAATGACAAATACTATGTTGTTTTTGACCCCGATTCCATGATGGAAGCAACAACGTCATTTTTGCAAATAACAAGCAGTGAAAACTTCGAAGTTGTGCTTGCAGAATTTCGTGAGATACAAAGTAAACAAGATTTGTATATCAAGAAATTCCATCAATTATATTTTTTAAGATTGAAAAATACAGATATTACCTATACCCAAAAGATGTTTCTTAAACTGGAGAAAAAATTCCCACATATCTATCACTCGAAACCTGCAAAAAAAGTTAATATTCTAAGATCTGAAGATATTTCAAAATCCAAAGTAACATTTTTAAAAAACAGATTTGAGCTTGAAGATACTGATACGGTTAATGATATCGTTATCTCTTCCAGACATCAGCAGAGAATTCCTAATTTATCCAATGAGCTTAAAATAGGGGCAAAAAACGTCAAAAGAAATAATAACTTGCAAATCATCTCTGATTTGGAAAACTCTGTTGCAAATTTTGGAATAGTTCGTGGAGATATTTTGGGCCTTAAAAATATTGGTGCATATAATCTGAGTGCTTACAGTAATTATGGAATTTTATGTTCTCCCTCACAAAGTGTTTTACATTTAGTTGGAAACAGTGAAATAAAATCAATTTATGACTTAAGATTTAAACGTGTCTCTATTGGAGATGTATCTGACATTTCACAAGTATACTTGAAAAATGCAGCTTTGAAAAGTGGTATGATAAAAGATATTGAATTTAAATCTTTATCCATTAATGACTCAATTGTGGCACTAAGAGATGGAAAAATAGATGCATTTTTTCTTTTTGCACCTAAAGAATATATATATAAATATTTAGAAAATAATTTTTATATTTCTACAATACCTGATGATATAAGAAGTGGTGTTAATCTAGAAGAGGGCTTGAATATTTTAAGGTACAAGATTAATGAAAGAGTGTTACAAACTTTTAAAACTCCAAATTATATTGTGGCTCCTTTAGCTACTTTGGATATAAATATTTCAAATAAAATTGAAATAGTGGCTCAGAAGTTTGGTTGTTTCAAAAGTATGAGAATTCCCAAACCTTTTTATGGACAGTTGCATCC
>Ga0209707_1001951_pt1 | contig 11170 bp, 10 predicted proteins | sample EN4Hudsemesocosm_FD_184630 | JGI IMG/M metagenome (GOLD analysis project Ga0209707, IMG submission 184630) | Methane-oxidizing microbial communities from mesocosms in the Hudson Canyon - EN4B Hudson Canyon (SPAdes) (version 2) | ecosystem: Environmental > Aquatic > Marine > Cold seeps | place... | reverse complement strand
TGCATCGATATCAAGTTTTTGTTTTACTTCTTTTGATAATTTATCAGCCAATGCGACTAAAGGATCATTATCAATCCAACGTTGAGCAATACTTTGATTTCGGTAAGCTTGATTAAAATCTTTTTCAGGACCAACATGTTGATACCAGCGATAACAATCAACTTCTAAAAGCATTGGCCCTTTGCCCGCTCGAATATGTTCAACCATTGAACTTGCTATATCATACAGCTCAGTAACATCACCATTTTTATACTGTTTAACTTCCACAGCAAAGCCATCAACTCGCCTAGATAAGTCAGGTTGTGCCCACCTTTTTTCTATCGGTTCATGAATAGCAAAGCTATTATTTTCAACCACAAATAAAATAGGCAAATTATGTAAACCCGCAAAGTTTAAACTTTCATAAAAACAGCCTTCTTCGGTTGCGCCATCACCAAGAAAACAAACTACGATATTATCTGTATTTTTCATTTTTTGGCTTAAAGCATACCCTGTAGCAATAGGAATACCCGTGCCTACAACAGCCGATGTTCCAATGACATTAACGCTTGATTCAATTAAGTGCATCGAGCCGCCACGGCCTTGAGCACAACCGGTTTCTTTACCAAACATTTCAGCAATAAGCTTTTCTGGTGAACCACCTTTAGCTAAATAGGCGGCATGCCCTCGGTAAGTTGCTGCGACAAAGTCACTTTGTTTTAGCGCTTCACAAACACCAACACTGACAAATTCTTGACCAATAGATAAGTGAACCGGACTTTTAATTTTGTCTGAAGGGTAGACTTGTGCAACTTTAAGCTCTAGCTGACGTATAAAATTCAAAGATTCATACAGCTTTTCAGTAGTCGTCATTAAGATCCTAGCAAGGGTTAATTAATAAGCATGACAAAAAGTAATTCAATATCTATGCCTAATATGAAAATATAAGTGTATATCAGCATAATTCATTAAAATAAAACAGCAATAAATTTACTATTTATCACTTATTAAATACCGTAAAGCTATTGATTTGCAGTGTATTTACGTTATATTTGCTAAATGATGATGAAAAGTATTTTATTATAGGTCAAGGACAATAAATGAAGAACTCATGCATTCCTCAATATGTATCCAAACTAACTCGTATTTTAGATACTTTTGAGTGGTCGCAGCTCTCCTCTTTCACTGAAATAATGTTTGAAGCATGGAAAGAGCAACGGAATATATTCATTTGTGGTAATGGCGGAAGTGCCGGTAATGCTAACCATATCGCTAACGATTTTTCGTACGGAGTAAACCCTAATGGCAAAGCTTTTAGTGTTGAGTCTTTATCAGCAAATAACGCAATAATCACCTGCTTAGCTAACGATACAGGATACGATAACATTTATGCTCAGCAATTATTCAATAAAGGAAAAGCTGGGGATATTCTAATTGTACTTTCTGGTAGTGGTAATTCAGCAAATATACTCTCAGTACTCGAGCAAGCAAAATCACTTAACATGACAAGTTGTGCTGTTTTAGGATTTAGTGGCGGCAAAGCAAAAGAACTAGCTGACCATCCATTACACTTTCCTGTTGACGATATGCAAATAGCAGAAGACCTACAACTTATTGTAGGTCATATGTTAATGAAAGATCTGCATGCATTAATTAACAATTAACAATTAACAATTAACAATTAACAAAGTCATTCGGGTTTACGGCTAAGGAATAAACCAATAAAAGTCGCCTTTATAACCAATTTTTTCAAAAAAGGCTTTCCAGTCATCGACATGTTTAATGGTTTTAGCGGTTAACGCCCATTGCATCATACGCTCTTTTTCTGCGTCATTACGATAAGCGTCAACCGTAATAAAACACTTACCTTTACTTACTCGTTGAATTTCCAATAATGCTTGTGCGCATTCTTCTTCATCCAAGTTGTGTACCGTATTAATTGAAAAAACTACATCAAAGGTATTATCAGCAAAAGGTAACGATTTTGCATCGCCAATTTGTAATTGCCCTTTTACTTCTTCTTTTGCATTTTCAATCGCGTATGTAGAAACATCAAGTCCGGTAACATCTATACCTGGAATAATTTCTTGCATGTCATGCAACATAAAACCTTTAGCGCAACCAACATCAAGTATTTTTGAGTCAGCAGACAAATTAAAATAACGTTTAAAATCAGGTATTACTGGCTGCCAAAAACGAGGGAAATAATGAAAACCTCCGTAACCGTATGTTCTGTCGCCATCAAAAAAATCTTTACCATATTGTCGAGCAATTTCTCGATCTTTTTCAGTGATGACGTTGGCTCGTGCTTCGGTATTTCTTTTTGCTTTTGGGTAATTGGCAAGTAAATCTATTTCTTGTCCCATTGTTTTCTCTCTTTTTTTATTTTGTGACTTCAAACCAAGATCTTCGTGTAAAGCTTAAGTACTGTTGACCTCGTCCAAACCATGGAGAAAAATTCAGTAATTGAGTATTAAACTTCTCCCCTTGACTCCAACAGGTTAATTGTTGCTTTAACTCTTGAATAGACAAACTGGTTTCATCCGAATATTGCTCTGTCAGGCAGGCTAATGTTGATAGACTTTCAGTTACAGTAAGTACAACTGTTTTTAATGTCGATGGATAATTGTCAACAGCAACGTTATCTAAAAGCAATATATTACTCATAATATTACTTGAAACTTTAACTACTTCACCACCAAACTCTGCTTTTTGTTCAGGATAGATTGCTCTGTAATCAAGCATATTATGAATTTGACTAGAAAAAACCTCAAGTGCTCTATCATTATAATTTCTATCCTTACCATGAATATCTTTATACCAACGCCAATCGGTTAAGGTTTGAGGTGAACTTCCATAAATATCAAAATTTTCTGATAGCGTGTTAATAGCCTGGCTGATTGATAATGGTTTGCCAAACAAAGGCTGTAATATATTATCATGCACCCAGTCATCCACATTGCGAGACATACCTTTTAAATGGCTTAATTGTTGGGTGAAAAACGGTCTTACTATATCAAGCACATTGGCAGTTTCTAGCTGTGAAATATGTGTATTTTCATCAGGTAAATTATCTGATAAAATTATCCGTGCAATAAGTCTCCTCAATACTTCACTAAGACATGACGTTTCATCAGAGCTAGTGATCAATAAAACACCTCCGGGTTTAACAAAACTAGAGAGCTTTAACAAAAAGCCTTCAGGATCATTTTGCCAAGGAATAGTCCCCTCACAGCAAACTAAATCAAATTTAGATGATGTTTCGAAATCCCAAAAATTACTTTGAACTACATTTATATTTGAACAATCGTCAAAATGTTCATGCAAATTTTTTTCTGTTTCTTGACAGCTTTTTGGGTTGCCATCTAATAAAACATAATTTTTAGGTGCTAAACTATTGGTGAACAAAGCATTATGCCCCGTACCTGGGCCAACCTCTAAAACATCTCTACCCTTAATAAGTACAGACGGAATACCACACTGCCGATACAAAGCATTTCTTCGCTGAAAATGTTTATTTAAATCACTAACATCTTGAGCCACTGGTGATATATTATGCGCTTTATAATAATCAAGAAATGCCTGTTGTTCACTACTCATTAAACGACCTCTTTTTTATTATTTATAAAATTATCTAGGTAAGAGTTTAAATCATTAACACTCGGTGTTAGCCACTTAATTCTTTGAGTGTCTACTGCAAAAAATGGAGACTCTTCTCCTACTTTTTCATTAAAATATTTAGCTGACTCACTGGCATTAGCTTCACTTTGAAACAGAATATATGGTGTTTTTGTAAACATGGCAAACATCGCTGGTCCGCTTATTCCGCCCATGAATAAATCACTGTGCTGTATGGCGGTTAATTCATCAATAAGACCTAAACCATAGTGCTTTAAAATAACCACATTATTACAGGCATATAACTGGCGTGTAAATTCAGCAAGCCTACCAACAACAATGAATACTACTTGCGGATGCGTTATCGCACTTTGTTTAATAAATTCAAGCCAGGTATCTTGATTTGCATCGCGATATAAAGCGCCACCATGTTGACTGTGTATTTCTTTTGCTCGCTGACGAATATGCACAGTGACAAAAAGACTATTCGCTTTAAAGCCAAATAATAGCTCATCTTTTAACGGGCTTTCACTTCTTAACTGACGAAACCTAGGCACGTCTTTATGTTCATTAAAATAGGCTTTAATATTTTGAAAGTCTCCCATAAATGGTTGTTGTTGATTTAGTTCATCGTTATAGTCATTAAGTGCTGGGGAGCTAGCAATATTATGATAATTCCATGTCAATAGTGTTTTTTCCATTTGCTCTCTAGAGCGAATTAAGTTCACGTTACGCACAATAGGACAAAAGTTAAATGCTGGCAACAACTCAAATAGGTACTTTTCAAAGTTAAGCGAACCAATATAAGGCTGCTTTGCGCTCGCTGGACGCTCTGGTGTTACGACAACATAAATGTCTATCCAATGCTTATTCTGTTGTTGAGCTTTAACCGTCCAGTCAATCAAGGTGGTTAAAATATCACCTAGTGCATATGGCCTCGATGCAAAGTCCCAAATTACCGGCAAAACATCTTTTCGATAATCCTTTTCAAATTCTGTTAATTGGTATACCACTTTATCTTTTGCATTTTCGACCGCATTAATACGGCGACTACCACCCAAACGACCAGAAAAATAGTAAATAAGAAGCTCTAACAATGGCGACTCTATAGATGTCAGTTTTTTAACCTTACGTAATAGCTTTTCTAACAAAACGAGAATCCCTCATTGTTATGAGTAAGTTAAATATTGGTTGATAGAAACTTATCAAGGTTTTATCAAATATGCCCCAGGTGTATTAGTCCAAGCAAGTGTTTCAAGTTTTGCTTCCGGCTTGTCTAACAAAAATTCGTCTACTGCTTGAGTCTCTCCTGGCCAATCATGCATTGAATATTCATCAAAGATGACTAAACCTCCTCGGGTTACTTTAGGCCAAATTGCTTCAAGTCCAGCTTTTGTCGGTTTATATAAATCACAATCAAAATGGACTAGTGAAAAGCGAACACCTGGGTTTTTATTTATAAAATCAGGGACAGTATCTTCAATTTGTCCATCAATCAGTTTAATACGGTCTTTCCATGGTATAAAACGATCTGCATCAAAAATATCAATTGCTGATTTTATTTCTTCATAATAACTTTCCGGGTTAAATCCACCAATCACTTTTCCAGCGGACTCTTTAGTCTTACCATCTTGCTCATCAAACTGAGTAAACCCTTTCCAGTTATCAAATCCAAAAACAACTTTTGTTCGATCTCCGATACAGTATGACTCTAGTAAGTTGGCCCAAGTAAATAACCCCATTCCTCTAAAAACACCTAATTCTGCAATATCACCAGGTACATTAAGTGTCTTTTGAAAAAGCTCTGCATGTGCCAAGAAACGCTTTAGCATTTGGCGACGTGATAAAACTGTAAAATGCTTAACAGCATCTAGAGGGGATATATTAAACTTATCCATATGCTCAACATACTTCTCTTCTACCTCATCATCTAGGCCTGTCTTTTTAAAACCGTCAAACTTTTTCATTTTGCATCCTTGGGGGCTATTTTTTCTTTAGTTAATATATTTATATAATGCTTAGTTGATGAGTCTCGCTCTGAAAAAAATCTCAGATCTAAACTAAACCTTGTATTGTTAGAAGTATTATTAGCAGACCCGTGTATAACCTGAGAATTGAAAATAAGTACATCACCAACAGATAAATGTGGAGATTGGCAGTCTAATCCGCTGATATTCATAGCATCATGCCAAAAACCAGTGATATTTTCATCGACATTAGAGCATCTTTGATTATTTTCACCAACATAAAAGCTAACGCCACCACAGGATTTATTAATATCAACTAAAGGGATCCAAACTGTTAAGAAGTTACTGAGGTGATTATTATAATCTCTATCTCTATGGGGGGGGACAGCTGCGGTTTGAGAATTAGGAATAACATATCTTGCCATTAAAGGTAAATGTGCATAAATATTTTTTGATGAAAGTAATTCCTGCAATAATTCAATTAATTTAGGCTCATTAAAAATAGTAGCAGCATCATCAGATAAACGATCAATGGTTGGGAAAACCCCTGAAAATAAAAAACGATCTTGTGCATTATCATCTAAAATATGACCTTCTAGACTTTTCGCCAGCTCGCCAGATTCTTCAAGTGTCACATTGTACTTGTCTAAACAATACTTGTTTAGACCCTCTTTCTTTTCAATAAAAAAGGCTTTGATCTGTTGAATTGTTGCTTGATTAATAATTTTTTTAAAAGAAGCAAAACCATATTTTTCGAAATGCCTAATCGAATTATAACTATCATTAGTTAGCGACATGTAAAAACCTTAGGTTATTTATAATAATTTTTTCAAAAGCCAAACATAAGTTCCGTTATTAATTTTTACTCAATCTCTATTTGATTTTTGTTTAGCTTTTTTGTAAAAACTTGATAAACATGACATTAACATGCCAACAGTTGGATTTTTCCATTTAAAATACTGCTCTTCATAAGCAAAAAATGGAACTTCTTGGCCTATTTTCATATCTGCTAAAGTTTCTGCGACATGTGCCGATTTTTCGTCTTGAAAAATGAAATATGGTGTATTACTAAACATAGCAACAGTTGCGGGGCCGCTGTTACTGCCCATAAATAAATCTGCATCTTGGATTACGGTTAACTCTTCAGCAATACCATAGCCATAAGATTTTAAAACGATAACGTTTTCCATCATAAATAGCTCCCGTGGAAATTCATAAATACGACCAATAATTATAAACTTAACTTGCGGAAATTTAATTTTCGCTTTAGAAAAAAACTCTAGCCAAACATCCTGCTCAGCATCACGATGTAATGAATCATTGCAACTACCTGATGTATCAGCTCTACGTTGCCTTAAGTGAACAGCTACAAATATTTGCTTAGGATGAAAGCCAAATTGGATACTATTATTTAGTACACTAAATCCAGACAACCTCTTTAATTTAGGTACATAACCATACTCCCTTTTGAAGTCATTAAAAATACTGAATAAACTAGAGTAAGGAGTTCCATTATCTAATTCATAAAAGTATTGGGTTAAACTAGGATAACAATGTTCTTTAAATAAATTTTTTGTTAGTAGCTCTTGCTCAAACGACTGGCGATTCCTAACAATATGAATATCCCTAATAACAGGGCAGAAATTAAAAACAGGTAACATTTCAAATAAAAATTTATCATAGTTTACACTGCTAACATGTGATTGGTTAGATGGGGCAGGATGCAAAGGGTCAATAATTATATATAAGTCGGTGTAAGGTAGTTGCTTACGCTTGGCTTCAACAGCAAGTTCAATGCAGAAATTAAGTATGTCACCTAATGAGTATGGCCGAGAGGAAAAATTCCAAATGCCAATTATTGAATCTTTATTAAATATATATTGATTGCTTGTCAATTTACCTTTAGCTTTAGCTTTAACCGTGTTACTCATTTTATCTCTTCTAGCCCCACCTGTAACTCCTATAAAGTAGAAATATAAGAATTCAAAAAAAGGCTTTTGATGCTTAAAAGATTTCACAAGAGGATAAAGCTTCATGGTCAGATATTTTTTCAGCATATTTTAGAGACCAACCAACCATTAATGAAAATATTGTCAAGCTCAGACTTTGCAAAGAACTCTAGTGCGTTATCAGGTGTTTCTACAATAGGCTCCCCAGGCCCATTGAATGACGTGTTCATTAAAACACTCACTTGAGAAAGTTCTTTAAAATGTTTTAACAACTGATAATAACCACCACAACTCTCATCAACACTTTGGATGCGAGCTGAGTTATCCACATGTGTTACCGCAGGAATATCAGCATTTATCACGTTAGCGTTAAAGAGCATATAGGGTGATGGATTAGGAACTTGCTCAAACCAATTATCAATATCATCAACCAATACCACGGGCGCAAATGGCCTCCACAACTCTCTTTTTTTAATTTTATTAACACGTTGCCAGTTTTCAGCTACACAAGGGTTAGCAATAATAGAGCGGTGCCCTAATGCTCTAGGCCCTATTTCACTTCGCCCCTCAAACCAACCTATCACTTTGTTTTTCATAAGTAATTCTGCTGCATAGCAGGGTGCATTATTGAGGAATTTACACTCTAAATTTGGATATTGGACAATGAACTCGTTAAGTTCATTACTCTGTTGTTGATAATCCATGCCTAAGTAAGGGGTGAAATTAGTCGGACTTACAACTCGCGGTTGATCAAAAACATTATGATATAAAGCCAATGCTGCCCCAATAGCAATACCACTATCATCACAACACGGCTCGATTGAAATATCTTTAAATTCACTTTTTTGCCAAACTTTACTATTAGATGGACAGTTAAGTGCCGTCCCTCCAGACAAACAAAGGTTACTCTCATCAATACCACTAGTACTTAACCCTTTAAATAAGGTTGAGATAGCCTGTAAGTATGTTGCTTCAAATAATTTTTGTGTAGTTAAAGCAATGTCCGCATTAACTTCGTTTGTCATCTCTTTAATATTAGCTAAATTTGTTAAATCATAATTTTCAGTTTTAAGCTGCGAAATACAATATTCAAACCATATTTTCCGATAATCATCTTGACCAGAAAATTTATTTTTAAAGTCGTACCAATTGCCGATAAAATCATCATAATTGAAGGTGGATTTCCCCCAAGAAGAAAGTCCCATTAACTTTCCTGCTGCACCTATAACTCCTAAATTCAGTTTGCCACCAACAAAATCATACAAAGCCCCTAAAAAAAGGTGGTGTGGCATTAACGGAAATATTTTATGATCTTTTGCATAATAAAACATACCTACATCATAGTTTTCAGGTCGACTATGCCCGTCGTGAGTCATAATTGCCGCGCTTTCAAATTCAGAGGTATAATAGCTACAAGCAGCGTGACACATATGATGATGAATAAAATACCCAGGTAAAGTATGCCCCAATAAATTAACTGTAACAGGATAGTGAAAACCTTTACGAAAATGCTCTGTCTCTAAATATTTTTTAAAACCATTCTTTTCTATATCTAAAAGGCTTTTAGGTTTTTGCCAAAACTCATCCGTAATATAAGTATCCATCCACCCACAAGCCTTTTCTATAGCTTCGGGATGCTCGGAATATTCAGGATAAAATAAACTATAGGCTTTGAAGGCTGGAGTATTTCTGTACTTTTCATCTAATAAATAATGTTTAAGATCTGAGTTTAACGATGGAGCATCATTATAGGATTCAAATAGACCACAAGATTCTCGATGTTTAGGGTGTAGTTTAAAAGAAACTGAAAATAATTCCTGTTCTGTAAAGATTAATTCTTTTTTTTGTGTCGAGCTAATTGCGACATAATCTATATCAATAATCCTTAAATCGGCCTGACCAAGAACAGCATCAATTGTACTTTTATCTAAACCCAAAGCATGTTTGATGCGAGAAATTCGTTCACGCATAACATACGCAACAACCTTTCCATCTATAATAATCGACGCAGCTGCATCATGACCAAAATGGAGACCTAAAATAACCATGAACTTCCTTACTCTAATTTAAAGAACTAAATACTTTTTGTTTTTCGCTGAACAATATGCCTCAACACAGGATGTATTTTGTAATATGTTCTTTCATTATTAGCTTGTTGTTTTTTTGACGTTAATTTCCCTTCCTTTTGAAAGTTAAGCAATAACCTCACCAAGACTACTGCCCTAATCATTGGATCAACTAAATAATCAATACTATATTGAATTATCTTTTCTCCTCCAATAGATAATTCATAAATAATCCTACCGGTATCAATACCTTGCTCCATAAAGAATGCACTTGCTGTAATGTTATCTTCTAACAATAACGAATAATAAACAGTAGTACTTCCTCTGTATTTTGGTAACTTACCGGGGTGTATATGAATAAGTGAGAAGCCGTCGGTCAATGAGGCTTTAACTATTCCTTTGCCACTGAATAAAATATATTTATCCACATATGGTCGAAGTATTTCCCCCATTTCATTAATACTTGTGCAGTCAATAAACTTAGCCTGATGAAATGTACATAAACTTCTAAAAGATTCGTTTAAATTTACCGTGTATCCAAGAAGTGAAATGCTTTCTCCTGCCATTGAATCTAAATTAAATTCTGTATTTTGATATATAAGTACATTTTCTAGTCGGATATTCATATTTTTAAGTAAACTTAAATAAAAATATGTTCTAAGGTTTACTGTTCCTACTAAAATAAAGTCAGATATTTTGCTCATTAATAACCTTTTTTAATAATTTACCTTCAATTTTAATTGTGAATAACAAAATCTCAAACTGCTGCTTTTCAAACAACTTTATAGATAAAGAGGTTAAGGTATCATGTACTTTTAACAAACAACTAAATAGCCCGTAATCAAAGTCAGAAATAAGCATAGTTACTATATTCATAGCGAATTCAACTAACTCTTTAATATTTTTGATTTTGTCATATTGATTATTAATAGGGTAAAATATTTTATTGACTTCAAATATCCTTATCTTATCCCAAACATCTTCTTCTGAAAGACTCCCTCCCTTCGGATTCTCAGATAACTCAACAGGTATTTGTTTTAAAAACTGCAGCCTTGAATAAAAAAAAGTATCAAGGTAGTTTTTACCTGTAACATCAGGGAAAGAGTATCGTTCAGGGCTATCTAATAAGTCTTTTGTTGAATAAGGGTATGTCATTAATCCCTCCCATTCTCAAGGCACAGCCAGTCTTTCACATAATTATCATCAATAATATCATGCATATGACTGGTGAAATATTCCATAACATGACCAAAATTAAAGAATTCACGTTCTCGAATATCTAAGGCTTTATCTCTAAACATGCTTGTATCAGCTAATGCATTACTAGTTTGACGAATCAACTCTTCGATATTTGTAACAATAATACCAACATCATAACGTAATGAATTAAAAGATTTATTACCAATTGAAAGCGATAACTTCTGTTTTCCATTAGGAAGAAAAAATATCACTGGTTTAAGTTTAGAAAGGCCATAAGTATAAGCTGAAGTAGAAGAATCAGAAACCATAATAACAGCCTTATCAAAGCTAGATTTATGAGATTTATTCTGATCATAAAGAAATAATCGATTGCTTTTAAAGCGCTTTATCA
>Ga0209707_1001948_pt1 | contig 11185 bp, 10 predicted proteins | sample EN4Hudsemesocosm_FD_184630 | JGI IMG/M metagenome (GOLD analysis project Ga0209707, IMG submission 184630) | Methane-oxidizing microbial communities from mesocosms in the Hudson Canyon - EN4B Hudson Canyon (SPAdes) (version 2) | ecosystem: Environmental > Aquatic > Marine > Cold seeps | place... | reverse complement strand
CTCTCAAAAGAAGCCATCATGGTGTCGAAAACAGTGTTTTTTCATCTGAAATCCCTCAATTTACAATGGGAAAAATATTCTGATTTAAAAAACTATAAGATTGGAGGCACTCTTGGTTTTTTTTATACAAAACATTTAAATAATAAAGGTTTAAAAGTTGAAGAGGTCCCAAGAGAAGATTTAAACTTTAAAAAACTACTCAGAGGAAGAATTGATATAGTTCCTGCAGATTTTTATGTGGGATATAATGTTATCTATAAACTGTATACTCCCCAAAAAGCGGCACTTTTTACCAATCATCCCAAATCAATACTTCATGACAGAATGTATTTGATGATATCAAGACACGTACCCAATGCACAAAAAATTGCCGACAAGTTTGATAAGGGATTACTTAAGTTAAAAAGTACGGGACGATATGATAACATCATCTCCGAATTCTTATTTAAATAAATCTAAGAAATGATATGTTATATTTATTTAAGGGATGAATACTCACTCAAAACTCACTTGAGACATATATGATGGGTTAAAATTAGAAGAGGAGTGAATATGTTTAGTGAAAAGAATATACCCAGACTTATCATCTTAACCCCTATTATCACTGTACTATTAATAGCCTTTTTTACTATTTATTTTTTTATTACTACACAAAATAACTATTTTGAAGAAGAGAGTATTCGTTTAGAAGAACAATATATTCTCAAACAAAAAGACATTCTTAAAAAAGAAATCAAATATGTCATTAATTATATTGAACATTATGTGAAAAACAATACTCGCGTTACAGAGCAAAATTTAAAAAATGAATTACTCAGATACATTGAAAGTATTCGTTTTGAAGACCATGGATACATTTGGATTCATGATACCAATTACTATTTAAGAGCTCACCCTTTTAGACAAAAGAAAATTGGAACCTATGATATTACCTTAAGAGATGCAATGGGGACATTGATTACAAAAAAGTTCATCAATACTACTATTCGAAATCCCAAGGGCGTTTTTATTGAATATTTTTGGCAAAAGCCACAAAACTTGTATTCTTCCAAAAAACTGGGTTTCTTTAGATTGTATGAAAAATACAATTGGGTTATTGGTGCTGGCTTGTATTTAGATGATATAGAAAAATCCATTCATCAAAATAAAATATTACTTGAAAAACGAATAGACAAATATGTTAAACTTATTGTTATTGTCTCTTTTGTGGTGATATTTATCATTGGTATTTTATCTTTTATAATGTCAAATAAAATCAATAAAGTATTTACGGGTTATCAAAATAAAGTACAAAAAAAAGAACATTTATTGGAAGATTTAAATTCAAACTTGGAATTAAAAGTACAAGATGCAATCATTGAAGTAAAAAGAAAAGACAGAGCAATGTTACATCAGTCAAGGCTTGCACGCATGGGTACAATGTTAAGTATGATTGCACATCAATGGAGACAACCTTTGAGTAAAGTAAGTGCAACACTAATGGAGCTTGAAACGGCCACAAAATTCAATAAATCAAGTGATGAAATGGTATTTTCTACCATTAAAAAGTCCAATAAATTACTTCTGTATATGTCAAATACCATTGATGACTTCAGAGATTTTTTTAAACCCGATAAAAAGAAAGTAGATTTTTTCATCAATGATGCATGTAATGAAGCACTTAGTTTAGTTGATGCATCCATTCAAACCTATGGTATTACTTTAACAAAAAAGATGAATGAAAACCCAAACATAAATGGTTTTGAAAGAGAATTTGCGCAAGTGATGCTTAACTTACTTTCAAATGCAAAAGATGTCTTAAAACAGCGAAATATTGTAAACCCGAGAATTCACTTAAGTGTAAGTAGCGATGATGAAAATGTAATAATTGCTGTTAATGATAATGCAGGTGGAGTAGAAGAAGAACATTTGGACTTGATATTTGAACCATACTTCACTACAAAAGAGAGTTTAAAAGGAACAGGACTTGGGTTATATATGTCAAAAATGATTATTGAAACAAATATGGGTGGGGAGTTGAGTGTGCAAAATATAAAAGATGGTGCGCTGTTTAAAATTGTATTAAAAAAGGAATCCAATGGATGACTCATTACTTCTGCAACTAAAAAAGTTTACAATTTTGTGTGTTGAAGATGAAGACATGATCAGAGAAGGTATTGTTAATACTCTAAAATACTATTTTAAAGATGTTATGGATGCATCAAATGCTAATGATGGTTATGATTTATACTTAGAATATAAACCCGATATCATTCTCTCAGATATTGAAATGCCAGGAAAAAATGGAATTTCTATGATAGAAGACATTCGAAAAAATGATTTGTCAACTATTATAGTTATGATAACAGCGTATTCAAGTGAAGAGTATCTTTTGGAATTAATTAATTTACATATCAGTCACTATATAATCAAACCTGTTCATTCAGAGAACTTATTAGATGGATTAATCAAGTCTTTGGCAGATAAATTGGACAAACGTTTGGTCTTTAACAAAGAGCTTTATTTTGATATGAAAACGTACAAACTTGTCTACAACATGGAAGAACTGAATTTGAGAAAAAGAGATATTGATTTTTTGCTTTTATTGTTTGAAAATAAAAACCAGGTACTACATTATGATTTAATTGAAGAGCATTTATGGAAAGACAAGTCTATGAGTATCAGTGCCTTAAAAACCTTTATAAAAGAGTTTAGAAAAAGAATTCCAATTGATATTATTACTAATGTTTTACAAGTTGGCTATAAATTAAAAGAATTTAAATCCTAAATATAAATTAAAAGAGTTCTGCTCTTATGTTATAATAGAAGATGTTTAAAATGAAAAAGAAATTCACTGTATATTTACTATTTGTCATTATTACACTTAATGCATATGCAGCTAAAACTGTGGACGTTGCAACCTTATTTGATTATGCTCCTTATTGTATGGGCGAAAAAAACATTAAATTTAATCAGCATATAAAAGTAGGTGAGGATGCTCTTGGATTTAAAGGCTACAGTTGGGATGTTTTACGAGAGAGTTATCATGCAATGGGTTATGATATAGGATTATCAATCTCACCTTGGGCCAGAGCCATGCATGTAACTAAAAATGGCTCAGTAGATATCTTATTTCCAACAGGCAAGAATAAAAAAAGAGAAAAACTCTTTAATTATTCCAAACAATCCATTAATGAAGCCATTTTTTTATTATATACCAAAGCAAACAGTACTTTGAAATGGGATGGGTTGAAATCTCTAAAGGGATTACGAATTGCAGTTATCAGAGACTTTAATTTTGGGGATGAGTGGAGTCAAACCAAAGGCATTGTAAAAATCCCCATAAATGGAATACTTCAAGGTTTTAGAATGCTTGAAGCTAACAGAATTGATGGTTTTATTGGTTACGAAGATAATTGGGATTACGTCTTAAATAAAGAAGATATAAAATATAAGTTTAAAAAGTTCCCCTCTTTTGGAACATCATCAGAATACCTAGTGGCTTTAAAGAGTAAGCAAAAAGCTAACGAATTATTGGAAATATTTGATGAGGGAAAACAAAAACTGATTATTAATGGAAAACTGGAACAAATAAAGACAAAATGGTTTGGGAAATAAGCTAATTTTATAAAACTAATCTTCAATCATTAAAAAACTCACCCAGAACTCACTTACTATTTATAAACTTCTTTTACGTTAAAAAAAAAGGAGTTATTATGTTAAAAGAAGGTTTATTAATTGCTGCAATTGCTAGTGTTGCATTTGCAGGTAATGTAAAAATGGATTTAAATGCTAAGTATGGGGCGACTAACTTTCATACAAAAGGTGCTGTTGAATTTTCTTCATTGGTTAAAGATTACTCAAATGGAAGTGTGAATATTACTGTTCATGCAGGTTCAGCATTAGTTAAAGGGAACCCTTTAAAAGCGGTAAAAGATGGAACAGTTGCTATGACTGATATGTTTATTCCTTTTACATCTGGTGGGGGAAAAGTATTTGGAATTTCTGCGTTACCTTTTATTGCTACTACTTATGATGATGCATATAAATTATATCAAATTTCAAAACCTGCTTATGAAAAAACAGCTAAAAAATGGAATCAAAAATTTCTTTACAGTGTAACATGGCCAGCATCTGGATTTTACTCAAGCAAAAAAATGACTTCGTTTAAAGACTTTAAGGGTGTTAAAACAAGAACTTATGATAAAAACTCAGCATCTTTTGTAAACTCAGCAGGTGGAAACGCAGTTGCTCTTCCTTGGGGAGAAGTATATTCTTCTTTAAGAACAGGATTGGTTAACTCTGTAATTACATCATCAGCATCTGGAAAAGATGGTAAGTTTTGGGAAGTATTAAGTAACTTTACAAAAATCAAATATGCTTTCCCTTTACAAGCAGTTACAATTAACTTAGATTACTGGAACTCTATGGATAAAGCTCAGCAAGATGCAGTTTTAAAAGCAGCAAAACAAATCGAAGAGAAACAGTGGAAAGCTGTAAGAGTTGAAGATACAACAGCTCAAGAAATCATGTCTAAAAATGGTATGAAGATTGATGAGGCCAGTCCAATATTAAAAAAACAATTGGGTATTATTGCGAACAATATGTTGGTTAAATATTTAGATGGTGCTAACTCTCAAATCAAAGGAATTTTTGATGAGTATATCTCAACAGCAAGTCCTGAAGTTAAAAAAGTATTTGAAAAGTACAGAAAGTAGATTAAGATGAATTCTTTTTACTCTGGCGTAAATAAGCTCTCCCTTTGGGGAGCTTATTTGGCTTCACTGTTATTGGTTGCGTTGGTGTGTTTGGTGTTAACTGAAATAGTTATCAGACATTTTTTTGATATGTCTACAATGATTGCAGATGAGTATAGTGGATATATATATTTAGCTTCAATTTTTTTAGGACTTGCGTATACGTTTAATGAAAAAGCTCACATAAGAATTAACATTGTTACTTCAAGGTTGAGTAAAAAGTCAAATAATATTATTGACATTTTTGCAGGTGTTATCACGGTTGTTGTGTTGTCTTTTGCACTTTATAGAACGATATTATTTACTTATGATTCGTATGACATGGAAATGTTATCTGAAGCTGTTTCTGAAACACCTTTATATTTAACCCAATTGGTAATGCCTCTTGGTTTAGCTGTGTTAATTTTAAGTGTAATGGTTTTTGTATTAAAAGGATTAAAAAATGATAACTGATCCCCTCATTATGGCAATCATTGTTATTGGAGTAATGTTTGCTTTTTTACTGTCATCCATTTGGATTGGTATGGCATTGATTTTAACAGGAATTGTGGGAATGTTAGTTTTTGAACATAACCTCCCCGCAACCCTGTCAATATATGACAAAATTGGAGATTTACTGGCTGGTTCCTTGTATGATTCACTGAACTCTTGGTCTTTAGCCGCCTTGCCCATGTTTATATTAATGGGTGAAATATTGTATAAGTCCTCTGTGTCTACAAAATTGCTAAATGGTTTAATGCCTTGGCTGAATTATGTACCAGGTAAATTACTTCATGTAAATGTTGCAGCTTGTTCACTGTTTGCAGCGGTTTCTGGATCAAGTGCAGCGACAACTGCAACTGTTGGAAAAATTACTTTAGAAGAGTTGCAAAAAAGAGGTTATTCGAAGTCTTTGGCTTTAGGTTCACTTGCAGGAAGTGGGACTTTAGGGTTTTTAATACCACCCAGTTTAATTATGATTATTTATGGAGTATTATCTGATGTTTCTATTGGTAAACTCTTTATGGCGGGTATTTTGCCAGGATTATTACTTGCAACATTGTTTTCTGTTTATATCATGGTTGTTGCAACATTAGATCCAAGTTGTGAACCTGCGGAAAAACAAGTATTTACAGTAAAAGATAAAGTAGACTCGATTAAAGATTTATTTCCTGTACTATCACTAATAACACTGGTATTGGGTTCTATTTATGGCGGATACGCAACGCCAACAGAAGCTGCATCTTTAGGAGTAGCAGGTTCAATTATTTTGGCTATTTACTTTAAAAGTTTTAATTTGGAGATTTTTAGAAATGCCTTGTTAAACACAATTAAAACTTCTGTGATGATCAGTTTTATAATAGCAGCTGCTGGTTTTTTATCACATGTGATTGGATTTCTAGGAATTGCTCGAGCATTAAGTGAATATATTGGTGCCATGGGATTATCTCCTATGATGTTGATTTTAATCATTGGAGTAATGTATGTGATTCTTGGAATGATTTTAGATGGAATTTCAATCGTGGTAATGACTTTACCCATTGTACTTCCAATTGTGGTTCTGGCTGGTTTTGATCCTTTATGGTTTGGAATATTTTTGGTTTTTATGGTTGAATTGTCACAAATTACACCTCCCGTTGGTTTTTCACTCTTTGTTATTCAAAGTATCAGTGGAGAGAAGATTGAGTATATATTAAAAGCCACTATGCCATTTTTTGTGTTAATGGTTGTAGCTGTTGCTTTAATCACTTACTTCCCTGAAATAGTCCAGTTTTTACCAAAATATATGACTGAAAAGTAATTCATAACTCTGAATATTTATTAGGGTTTGTATCAATAGTTTTAGATATAAATCCTACTTTTACTAGAGTTTCTCTTGTAAGGATTTGATATAACAGGAGAAACTAAGTATTAAACTAAAACAATAAAAGTTTTTTTTTAATGAAATTAAATGTTGATTAAGTTACATTATATTGTGAGTTATTCAATGTATTCTATCTACATACAGGAATTTAAATGAACATTATAAAATATATTCCTATTATACTAGTAAGTCTATTTTTATCCAACGTATTACATGCAAAACCTCTACGGCTTGTCACTTTAGAATACCCTCCTTATGAATACACTGATAAGGGTGAGTTAAAAGGAATGGCAGTTCAAGTTGTCAAGATGATTTTTAAACAGATGAATCAAGATATCACCATAGAAGTACTTCCATGGGCAAGAGCCATAAAATACATAGAAGATGGAAGTAGAGATGGTATTTTTACTGCCTATAAAAACCCAGACAGAGAAAAGTTTGCTGATTATTCCAAAGAAGTTTTAATGCCTCAAACGGTTTCATTTTTTGTAAAAAAAGGACGTAATATTTCTTATGATGGAGATTTAAACAAACTCTCTCCTTACAGTATTGGCGTGGTACGAAAAGTAAGTTATGGACAAAAACTCGACAGTGCAATTAAAAATAAAACTTTTAAAAGAGTAGATGAAGCCAATGATGGAACTCAAAACTTCAGAAAACTTATAAAAGGGCGTATAGATATAGTTTCAAGTAACAAATATGGAGGATACCATATATTAAATAAACTCAATCAAAGTGGCGAGGTCACAGAATTAGCTCTAGAGGTTCAGTCTGTACCCAGTTATATAGCTTTTTCAAAAAAAAGAAATCTGGCTCATATCAGAGATAAATTTGATAAAATTTTGGAACAATTAAAAAAAGACAAAATATACGCTGAGATTCTTAAGAACTACTTTCAAAAATAAACTCTCTTATACACACTTCAAACACAGTTTTACATAGTATTATTTTAATATGGAAGCTTAAATATACGGGTAGTAACTCATAAATACTGGTCTTTGGAGTGTGAAATGAAAAATATAATATGTATGAGTATGTTACTGATGAGCATATATTTATCCAATTTGAATGCTCAAACTCTTCGCTTAGTAACTTTTGAATACCCTCCTTATGAATACACTGATAAGGGTGAGTTAAAAGGAATGGCAGTTCAAGTTGTTAAGATGATTTTTAAACAGATGAATCAAGATATCACCATAGAAGTACTTCCATGGGCAAGAGCCATAAAATACATAGAAGATGGAAGTAGAGATGGTATTTTTACTGCCTATAAAAACCCAGACAGAGAAAAGTTTGCTGATTATTCCAAAGAAGTTTTAATGCCTCAAACGGTTTCATTTTTTGTAAAAAAAGGACGTAATATTTCTTATGATGGAGATTTAAACAAACTTTCATCTTACAGTATTGGCGTGGTACGAAAAATAAGTTACGGCCAAAAACTCGATGCTGCAATTGAAAATAATGGGTTTAAAAGAGTGGAACCAGTTAATGACGTGACTCAAAATTTCAGAAAACTCATTAAAGGTAGAATAGATATCATTCCTAACAGTAAGTATGGTGGATATCATATATTGAAAAAGTTAAATCAAACGAATGAGGTCTCAGTGTTACCTGTAAATATTCAATCAGTTCCCAGTTATATGGCTTTTTCCAAAAAGAAAAACTTGACACATATAAGAGACAAGTTTGATAAAATACTCAGAGAACTCAAAAAAAATAATACTTACTCTAATGTTCTCAAAAACTACTTTCAAAAACAATAATATACTTTATAATCAATCTTTAACTCATGAATATATGTCACAGCCGATAAAATCTAAAGTCTTTTTTTTACTTTAAAGATATTATAATTAACACACTTCAAACACATTTAGCCCCGTTATACTTTTATTATCACTAAAAAAAAGGAGATAGTATGAAAAAAAGTTTGTTAGGTGGTTTAGCACTATTGTTACTTGCATCAAGTGTAAACGCAGCACCAGAAAAATTAAGAGTAGTTGGTTCGTGGAGTAGTTTGTCTTTATATAAAGAGTATGAAAAACCATACTGGAAAAAAGAGTTTAATAAAGATTTTGCGGATACAAAAGTAAGATTAAGTTCACTTGGACAAGTTAAACTAAAAGGGGCTGCAGTATACAGACAACTTTCAAAAGGTGTATTTGATGTTGTTTCTACTGTTGGAGGATATGTAGTATCTGATTCTCAAGCCATTGCAGGTCTTGATTTTCCAGCTTTAGCTAATGATATTCAAACAGCTAAAAAAATTGTAGAAGCGTATAAACCTACTTTAGAGAGCGCACTTAAAAAAGATTTTAATTCAAAATTATTAGGGGTTGTTCCTTATCCTTCACAAGTATTATTTTGTAAAGATAAAGTTACCTCATTGGCTTATTTAAAAGGTAAAAAAATCAGAGCTTCTGGTTGGACGGTTGCTGAATTTTTAGATGGAATTGGGGCTACTGGTATTACTATGTCTTACAGTGAAGTACCACAAGCACTTCAAAGAGGTGTGGTTGATTGTGCAGTTACAGGAGGATTGTCTGGATACTCTTCTGGTTGGGGTGAAGTTGCAAATAATTTATATCCTTTACCAATTGGGGGATGGGCATATGTAATTACTGCTATGAACTTAGATACTTGGAATAAGTTTTCAAAAGAAGAACAAACAAAATTGTTAAGCTCAATTGATTCAAAAATTACACTTCCTGCATGGAAAAAAACTGATTATGAAACTTCTGAGGGTGAAAAATGTTTGACAGGACAAGACTGTTCGTATGGAAAAGCAAACAGTATGACTTTAGAAAAAGTACAAGAGTATGACAAACGAATTGCTCGAAAAATACTCATTAAAAATGTAATTCCTAAATGGGTTAAAAAAGTATCTCCCGAAGTAGTTGCACAATGGAATGCATCTATTGGAAAAGTTGTTGATATAGAAGCAAAATAGAGGAATATGTTATGGTTAAAAAATTAAAGAAAAATTCTGAATATTTTATATATTTGTGTGGAATTTTACTTTTCTCCTCTGTACTATTAATTAGTGCAGAGGTAGTTTTAAGAAAATTCTTTTTGTTCTCTTTTGGTGCAGCTGATGAGTTGTCTGGTTATGTTTTGGGGATCATTATTTCTTGGTCTTTAACGTATGTTTTATTTGAAAAAATGCATATTCGAATCGATGTGATTTATGAAAAAGTTTCCAATAAATCTAAAAAACTATTTGATGTTATTGCAATGTTTTTTACTTTCTGTTTTAGTTTGTTATTGACGTATTTTTCTTATGATGTTGTATATACTTCAATCATAAAAAACTCAACAGCAAATACTCCTCTTGGAACACCATTATGGATACCGCAACTTATATGGTGGTTGGGTTTTGCATTCTTTTCTATTGTGGTTTTTATTTTGTTAGTGATGTCAATTAGAACATTTTTTAACAATAAGAGTAATGACTATACTAGTGTTTCAAAGGAGCAGTCATGAGTTTGGTCTTAATTTCCGTTGTTGTTTTACTTTGTTTGTTATTTTTATCTGTTCCAGTAGCTTCTACTATTGCAGGAGTTGGAATGTTAGTGGGATATTTTTTCTCTGATTTTCCAATTTTTGAGTCAATTGGAGAAGTGACTTGGAGTGCAAGTACAGACTTTTTATTGCTGTCCATTCCATTTTTTGTTCTTTTAGGCGAAATACTTCTTCATTCAGGAATTGCTAAAAACATATATTTTGCTTTACAAAAATGGCTCTCTTGGTTACCGGGGGGATTATTACATGCCAATATTGCATCATCAGCAATTTTTTCATCAATTTCAGGCTCTTCAGTGGCCACAGCTGCCACAATTACCACTGTAGCAATGCCTCAAAGTGAAAAATATGGATATAAACCTGGATTATTTGCAGGAACAATAGCTGCAGGTGGAACATTGGGTATTTTAATCCCTCCTTCAATTAACTTGATTGTATACGGATTTCTAACCAACAGTTCTATTCCTAAGTTGTTTATTGCGGGACTTGTTCCTGGGATTTTATTGTCGCTATTATTTATGACTTTTATTTTAATTTATTCCTTGATAAAAAAAGACAGCAGTATTGTTAATGATAAAGTTACATGGAGTGAGCGATTAGCTGCATTAAAAGATTTGGTTCCTATTTTAATCTTGTTTGTGCTGATTATGGGGTCTATTTATACAGGATTTGCAACGCCAACGGAAAGTGCTGCAATTGGCGTATTAGCTGCACTTGCCATTGTCTATTTTAATAAACTTTTAACATTAGATGTGATTAAAAAATCAATTCAAGGGACGATTCGAACGACAGGAATGATTATGTTTATCATAGTTGCCGCAAATTTCTTGAACTTTGTGTTAGTTTCTATTGGTTTAACCGATGAGCTGGCTTATTTTGTAGAAGAGCTAGAAATATCTAAGTATACCATGTTGTTTGTTGTTACTATTTTATTTATAGTTTTGGGTCTGTTTATTGAGACATTATCTTTAATGGTGATTACTATACCTATTATTGCTCCTGTGATGATAGCCATTGGTTTTGACAGTATTTGGTTTGGGATTTATCTTATCATTTTAATTGAAATGGCTCTTATTACTCCACCAGT
>Ga0209707_1001947_pt1 | contig 11192 bp, 9 predicted proteins | sample EN4Hudsemesocosm_FD_184630 | JGI IMG/M metagenome (GOLD analysis project Ga0209707, IMG submission 184630) | Methane-oxidizing microbial communities from mesocosms in the Hudson Canyon - EN4B Hudson Canyon (SPAdes) (version 2) | ecosystem: Environmental > Aquatic > Marine > Cold seeps | place... | reverse complement strand
GTTATTTTGAAGGGGTAAACGTTGAAACCGTTCCGGTTCCTGGAACAACAGATCAAGTTGATCTCGATTTTAATGTTACGGAAATGGCTTCAGGTAGTTTATCAGCAGGTCTTGGTTTTTCTCAATCTGATGGTTTGATTTTTAATGCGAATATTAAACAGAGAAACTTCTTAGGAAGCGGGAAACATATTGATTTTGGTTTTAATAATAGTAGTGTAAATACGGTATATAGTTTGGGTTATACCAACCCGTTTGCAACAGTTGATGGTATTAGTCAGGGTTTTAATGGTTTTTATCGTAAAACGGATGCTGATGAAGCAAATATAGCAAGTTATAGTACTGATAACTGGGGTGGAGATATGAGTTTTGGTATCCCTATTTCTGAAAACAATCGCATTCGACTGGCTTTCGGTTATGAAAACACGCAATTAAATTTACCTAGTACTAATACTATTCAACGTTACCAAGATTTTATTGATGCTGAAGGAACTGATTTTGATACGTTCTCTCTTTCTCTTGGCTGGTCAAGTGACTCTCGTGATAATTCAGTATTACCAACACGCGGTAGATCGCAAAGTTTAAGCGCTGAAATTGCGGTGCCAGGTGGTTCATTACAGTATTATAAAATACGCTATAAACATGACTGGTATATGCCACTTACGGAATCTCTAACTTTATCACTAGGTGGTAATCTAGGTTATGCTGATGGCTATGGCGATACAGAAGAGTTACCATTCTTCAAGAACTTCTACGCCGGTGGTATTCGAAGTGTACGTGGTTTCCAGTCTAATACACTGGGAATTAAAGAAGATGGACAAGCCTTAGGTGGTAACCTCTTAGTTAATGCAGGTGCTGAGGTTGTTTTCCCAATCCCATTCTTGAAGAAAACACTAAAATCATTTCGTCTAAGCGTGTTTGCCGATATGGGTAATGTCTATGATGTCAATGAAGACTTTGAGGTTGATTTACTACGTTATTCAGCAGGTATTGGTGCGATTTGGATTTCCCCTTTTGGTGCAATGACCGTGAGTCTTGCACAACCATTTAATGAACAAGATGATGATGAAACGGAAACCTTCCAATTCTCATTAGGTTCAACGTTTTAATTACACATCTGGAGATGAATGTGAAAAAGATAAGTATTTTAGGATTATTTCTTACTGCAGCACTAGTTGCTTTACCTGTACAAGCAGCTGAGTTAAAAATTGGTGTTGTCAATGCTGGCGCAGTATTAGAAAAGTCTCCACAAAAGCTACAAGCACTTTCAAGACTTGAAAAAGAATTTTCTACACGTAGTAAATCATTAGAAAAGAAACGTAAAGACCTAATTTCTAAAAGAGATAAATTAGCAAAAGATGGTGCTATTTTAGGTGCCGACGAGCGTAAAGCCAAAGAGCGTGCATTATTAGGTGATCAGCGTGAACTTAAGCGATTACAAGATGAATATAGTGAAGACCTTTCAATTCGTCGTAATGAAGAGTTACGTAAATTAGAAAAAGAAATTGCTCAAACTATCGTAGATTTAGCAAAAAAAGATGCCTATGATCTTGTTGTTTATCAAGGTGTTATTTTTGCGAGTGACAAAGTAGATATGACAGCACAAGTGTTAGAGATACTTAAAGCTAAGAAATAGGTCAAAGATTAAGTGTGGACTTTAAGCCAGATAGCACAGCATATTGACGGAATTGTTCAAGGTGATGAGCTATATGAAATTGCAAGTGTAGCAACATTACAGAATGCACAAAATAAGCAACTTAGTTTTCTATCGAATAAAAAATACAGAAAATATTTAGCTGAAACGGGTGCCGGTGTTGTTATTGTTAGTCGAGACATGGCTCCTGATGTACCGATGCACGCGATCATTGTCGACGATCCCTATATCGCTTATGCTAAGGCTGCACGTCTTTTAAACCCTGAAAAGGCAAGAAATGCTGGGATACATCCTTCGGCATCAGTAGCAAGTGATAGTACTATTCATCCGACAGCTTATATTGCTCCACAGGTTGTGATTGGAGCTGGTGTCACAATTGCTGAAAATGTAATGATTGGACCTGCATGTGTCATTTTAGATAATGTCAGCATTGGCGAAGATTCAAGATTAATAGCAAATATTACGCTTTGCGACAATGTTCGAATTGGTAAGCGCGCTATCATTCATCCTGGCGTCGTTATTGGGGCTGATGGTTTTGGTATTGCGAATGACCATGGTAAATGGATTCATGTACCGCAAATCGGTAGTGTCCAAATTGGTGATGATGTGGATGTAGGAGCCAATACGACTATTGACCGTGGCGCTATTGACGATACTATTATTGCTAATGGTGTTAAGTTGGATAACCAGATCCAAGTCGGTCATAACGTCGAAATAGGCGAAAATACGGTTATTGCTGGTTGTGTTGGTATTGCAGGTAGTACCATAATAGGTAAGAATTGTATTATCGGTGGTGGTGTTGGCATAGGTGGCCATCTTGAATTGGCTGATAGTGTGATGTTAACGGGTATGACCATGGTGACCAAGTCCATTAAGCAAGCGGGTAGTTATTCATCTGGAATCCCAGCAGAAGAAACTCATCATTGGCATAAAAATGTGATTCGTTATCGACAAATGGATAAACTGGCAGAGCGAGTGAAGCAGCTAGAAGACCTTAAGAAGAAATAATGAAGTATGTGGTTACTTATTGCATGACTACAGTAAAAAATAATAGCAACATATTACGAATCACCGTAAAAGGATACAACAATTGAACACAATCGATATACATGAAATTCAACGTTTATTACCGCATCGTTATCCTTTTTTATTGATTGACCGTGTATTGGATTACACGCCAGGTGAATCATTGGTAGGAATAAAAAACATTACTTTTAATGAGCCACAATTTACGGGCCATTTTCCTCAAAGAGTGATCATGCCTGGTGTATTGATTCTTGAAGCATTAGCTCAGGCTACAGGTCTACTCGCTTTTAAAACTGTTGCTGATTTACGTTCTGATAATGCGCTCTATTATCTAGCAGGTATTGATAATGCACGCTTTAAGAAACCTGTCGAACCAGGCGATCAGCTGAAACTTACAGTTAAATTAGTTAAAAACAAACGTAATTTATGGAAGTTTAGTGGTGAAGCAAGTGTTGATGGTGAAATCGTCGTCACTGCAGACATTATGTGTGTTGATCAAGAAATGCCAAAATGATTCACAGTACGGCTATTATCGACCCATCAGCCGTTATTGCTGACAATGTCAGTATCGGACCTTACACAATAATAGGTGCCGATGTTGAAATAGGTGCTGGGAGTGAAATTGGTCCACATGTAGTAATCAACGGACCAACAAAGATTGGTGCTGCCAATAAGATCCTACAATTTTCATCAATAGGTGAAGATCCGCAAGATAAGAAATATGCAGGCGAAGTGACACTTCTTGAGATTGGCAACAATAATCTAATTCGTGAAAATGTCACGATTAACCGTGGTACGGTTCAAGGTGGTGGTATTACCAAGATCGGCAATGATAATTGGATTATGGCCTATGTGCATATCGCTCATGATTGTATTATCGGCAACGAGAATATTCTCGCGAATAATACCACATTAGCAGGTCACGTTATTATTGATGATTATGTGATTCTTGGCGGTTTTACATTGGTAAGCCAGTTTAATTCGATGGGCTCTTACTCATTTAGTGCTATGGGTAGTGTTATCTCACGCAATGTTCCTCCGTATGTACTTGTCTCTGGACATATGGCTAAACCAGTTGGTGTGAATGTTGAAGGTTTACGTCGTCGTCAATTTACTGATGCACAGATTAAAAATATTCGCCAAGCTTATAAGGCTATCTATCGGTCTGGTTTACGGAGAGAAGAGGCTGAGTTGAAGCTTGAGGGAATGCAGCAAGAGAATGCTGAAATAGATATTCTGATTGATTATTTAAAGAATCAAGAAGGCGGAATTATTCGTTAGCTTACGTTAAACATAAGTGATTAACTGGGTGCCTATCATTAAATGAAGGCACCCATTTTTTTAGCTATTGTTAATCATTTGCAGGAGTCGAGCTGATTCTATGAATAGTTAAATCAGCACCGTTGTATTCTTCTTCTTGTGTTAGACGTAAACCCATTAATTTCTTCAATAGGCCGTAAACAATATAACCACCTACAAAGGCGATAGTAATACCTATTAATGTACCAATTAATTGTGATGATAGACTGACACCGCCTAGCCCACCAAGAGCAAGCTGCCCAAATATTCCTGCTGCAATACCACCCCAAACACCACAAATTCCATGTAGGGGCCACACACCAAGAACATCATCAATCTTCCATTTGTTTTGAGTCAGGGTAAACATATAAACAAATAAACCACCTGCAATGCCGCCAGTAACTAGCGCACCAAGAGGGTGCATAACGTCAGAGCCGGCACATATGGCAACTAAACCTGCTAATGGTCCATTATGAACGAAACCAGGATCATTTTTACTGACAAAGCAAGCGACAAGTGTTCCGCCAACCATCGCCATTAATGAATTCACAGCAACAAGGCCGCTAATACCCTCAATTTCTTGTGCTGACATAACATTAAAACCAAACCAGCCAACTGTTAATATCCATGCACCTAATGCCAGAAACGGGATATTTGATGGTGGGTGAGCATAGACTTCACCTTGTTTTCCATAACGACCATGACGTGGACCCAAATGCAATACAGCAGCAAGGGCTATCCAGCCACCTACAGCATGAACAACGATTGAGCCTGCAAAGTCATGAAAGCCTGCGCCAAAACTAGCTTCTAACCATGCTTGCATACCAAATAAACCATTCCAGCTCATACCTTCAAATACGGGATAGATAAAACCGGCTAAGAAGAAGGTAGCAATGAGTTGAGGGTTAAATTTCGAACGTTCAGCAATACCCCCTGAAACGATGGCTGGGATTGCAGCTGCAAATGTAAGCAAGAAGAAGAACTTCACGAGGGCATAACCATTATTTTCAACAAGTGCTGGTCCTGCTTGCATAAAGCCAATCCCATAAGCAATGCCATAGCCTATAAAGAAGTATGCAATGGTAGACACTGCAAAATCCATAATAATCTTAACCAAGGCATTAACTTGGTTCTTTTTGCGTACAGTACCTACTTCGAGAAATGCAAAGCCTGCATGCATAGCCAGTACCATGATGGCACCAAGTAGAATAAATAGAACGTCAGTTGAGTTTTGCACTGATCTTTCCTTTTTGATTATTGAAATTGAAAGAAAATAGTGCAATTGTTGCACCAAAAGAGACAAATTCAATATAAACAAAAGGCTAGGTCGAATGAAGTTGTGAAAACACGAAGGAGCATGTTCCAAAGTGGTGCTTTTGACATTGATTCGCACCAATATGATGCGTTGTACGTGATATCCACATTATATGTCGATCTAACGTATAATTATCACCTTTCAAAATTAACAAACTTGATAGCTCACTTGTAGCTGCAAACGAGGACACAGAGTAAGATGGATATCTACGCATCAGACGAAGAAAAAGGCGAAGAGATAAAACAATGGTGGCGAGATAATGGCCGCTCAGTTATTTTAGGCTGTATCGTAGGTGCAGCAGTTATTTTCGGTGGTCGTTACTGGTTAACATATCAGCAAACTTTAGCTGCGAATGCATCTATTGCTTATCAGCAAGTTGTACTATCACTTAATGATGACAACGTGTCGGTGGCTGAAGATAAAACACATTTATTATTTAGTGAGTATTCCACCACACCATATGCTGTTTTTGCAGGGTTTGAAATGGCCGCTCAGTCAACGGATACTGATTCAGCACAGTCATATTTAGAATGGATTATGAATAATGCTGATTTAGTTGCTCATAAAGAGCTGGCTCGCTTACGCTTAGCTCAATTGTTTTCAAATTCTGAAAAGTTTGATCAGGCTTTAACATTAATTGAACAATCTGAGTCGACAGCCTTTTCTTCATTATTGTTAGAATTACGTGGTGATATTTTTGTAGCGAAAGCTCAGGTTTCAGAAGCAAGAACAGCGTATAAAAATGCGATGATTGACTTGCTTCAAGGTGAGCCGAGAAAACAGATTTTACAAATTAAGTTAGATGATGTGGCAGAATCAGATGATAGCTAAGTTTTATCAAGCTGTACTTGGGTTAACAATTGCTTTAGTACTTACCGCTTGCGGTAGCATGACTTCATGGCTAGAAGAAGATGTTTATATTGCACCGCCTGCAGAATTAGCTGAATTTACGGCTGAGTTTGAACCTGAAATTGTCTGGCAAACAGATACAGGTGATGGTTCTGAAGATGCTTATAGTGATTTAGCAACTTGGATCCAAGGTGATATGGCTGTTGCAATAGATAGCGAAGGTGAAGTCAGCAGTTATAACGCGCTCACAGGTCATCAATTATGGCATGTCGATCTTGATGTTGCTGTTGCCTCAGGTGTAGGTGGTGGTAATGGTCTCATCTTAGTCGGCACACGAGAAGGTAAAATTATTGCCTTAGATCAGCAAAATGGTGCAGTACTTTGGCAACAGAAATTAAGTAGTGAAGTGCTTGCTCCACCAAAAGCAGCAATGGATGTCGTGGTTGCACGAACAGCTGATGGGAAAATGACGGGATTGGCTACCAGTGATGGCCATATATTATGGGCTTATCAACGTACTGTGCCTCTCTTAAGTCTACGAGGTGCCAGTGAACCCGTATTGTACGAAGATAAGGTAGTCGCAGGTTATGCCAACGGTAAACTTGTCGCTTTATCAATATTAGATGGCAATGTTATTTGGGAACAAAGTGTAGCGGTACCACGAGGTCGAACTGAATTAGCTCGACTTGTGGATATAGATTCTGCCCCTGTTATTAAAGATGGCATTGTTTATGTCGTGGCCTATCACGGTCGGCTTGCTGCCATATCGTTAGATAGCGGTCGAGTGCTTTGGGCACGAGAGATGTCTTCACGCTCTGGCTTGGATGTCGACAGTGGAGATGCTGTTTATGTGAGCGATGATTTGGGTTATGTCTGGGCTTTGCAAGATGGATCGGGTGATGCGCTTTGGCGACAAACTCGCTTACTACGCCGTAAAATAACAGCACCTGTTATTGTGGGAAATTATGTGATTGTAGGTGATCTTGAAGGTTATGTTCATTGGATGTCACGTGAAGATGGTCGCTTTGTTACTCGTCATCGAATCTCTGATGAAGCCATTCTTAGTAAACCCGTAGTAAAAGATGAAATTGTCTATGTAACAGCAATTGATGGCACCTTAACCGCATTCCGGATCCAGTAATTATGAAACCTGTTATAGCTTTAGTAGGGCGCCCTAATGTGGGGAAATCTACTTTATTCAACCGTTTAACGCGTAGCCGAGATGCACTCGTAGCTGATTTTTCTGGGCTTACACGAGATAGAATTTACGGAAACGTTACTAGTAACGGCTGTGATTTTATCATTATTGATACTGGCGGTTTAACGGCTCAATCTGATGACATGTCTGATTTGATGCAAAAACAGGCTGATCTTGCGATTGAGGAAGCAGATATTGTCTTTTTCTTGGTTGATGGACGAGCTGGCCTTGTGGCGGATGATCAAGCTGTTGCGACTAAACTACGTACGATTGGCAAGCCTACCATTCTGGTCGTGAATAAATCGGAAGGTGAATTAAGAGAAATAATGGCAGCGGAGTTTTACGCTCTAGGTCTTGGAGAGCCACAAGTTATTTCTGCCTCTCAAGGCCGAGGTACTGCTAATTTATTATTAACATTACAAGATGAAGTGCCGGCTGTAGTCGCTAGAAACACTGAAAGTGATGAAGAAGACAAAAAAAGTGATAATACTATTAATCTCGCTGTTTTAGGTCGACCAAACGTGGGTAAATCAACACTAATTAACCGTATTATGGGTGAAGATCGTGTTGTTGCTTTCGATGAACCAGGGACAACACGAGATAGTATCCATATTCCTTTTGAGAAAGATGGCACTGAATATACCTTGATAGATACGGCAGGTATACGACGACGTTCAAAAGTCTCAGAAATGTTGGAAAAATTTAGTATTGTAAAAACGCTTCAAGCATTGGAAGATGCAAATGTTGTATTACTTGTTTTAGATGCGCATGAAGGTATTGTTGAACAAGATCTCCATCTCGCCGGGCTTATTATTCAAAGTGGTCGAGCGGTCGTTATTGCTGTAAATAAATGGGATGGTTTAGATAAAGATGAACGTGAATGGGTGACTTCAAATGTTGAACGTCGCTTACCTTTTTTAAACTTTGCTAATACACACTTTATTTCAGCATTACATGGCAGTGGCGTAGGCTTATTATTCAAATCTGTTAAACAAGCATATGAATCTGCTATGGCTCAGATTCCAACACCGCGGTTAACGCGCGTGTTAGAAGATGCGGTATCAGACCATCAGCCACCGCTTGTGCATGGACGTCGAATTAAGTTTAGATATGCGCATTTAGGTGGGAAAAATCCTCCAAGGATTATTATTCATGGAAATCAAACTGACTCGACACCTAATAGCTATAAACGCTATTTGGAAAATACATTTAGGGATGTATTAAAACTTCATGGCACACCGATTGTCATTGAGTTTAAGAAAGGGGATAACCCATTCAAAGATAAGAAAAAGCGGACCTCAGGTCAAGGCACCAAACATGTCAAAGATGCTAAGCACAGAAAGTAGCTTAGAGGATCCCGGCATCATCCCCCACTAAATTTTCGAGGCTTGTTAAATGGCCTCGAATTTTTTCACGTTCTGACAGCTTCACACGAGCAGCAAGTGGTAGATCAGTAAACAATATAACCTTTTTATCCATCAGTGTATTGACCAGATCCTCGAGAACTCGTACTAACGCAATATCAGATTCGGTCAGTGCTGTTTTAACTTCTTCACTACTTTGTGATTTTGTTAGATAGTCAATGACCTCTGGATGATCAATTGCTAACTTTTCTTGGTTTTGTTCATTAGCGGAATCAGATATTGCGTCAATGTTACCAAGTGAATCTCTATGAACGTATGCCATTTTATAACCTGCTAATACAGTAAATACACACGCCACTATAAACGCTTTTCTGTGGATTTGAAAATATAGAAAAATGGGTTCGCATTAAGGTTTACATGCACTATAATAAAATGATGATTTATTGGGTAGCTTAATTGCTTGATGAAGTATAAACTTTGTGAGCTAGTTCACATCTTGAATAATAAATTATTAATTGTTGAACATTAGGATAAAGCTGCACATATGGCATCTGACACTACTCAATTAGACGAAAGTAAAGAGCAATGGGCCACGGATAATAATCAGCAAACGCTTGATGACCCCTTACTAGATTGTTTAACCATTCTTAGCAAGCTTTTGCATAAGCCACATAGTGCGGAATCTCTAATCGCAGGTCTGCCTCTTGTAGACAATAAACTGACACCTAAATTATTCTCGCGAGCAGCAGAAAGAGCAGGTTTATCATCAAAGGTGGTGAAGCGTAAATTAAGAAAAATCTCAAATCTTGTTTTACCTGCGGTTTTATTATTAGAAAATAGCCAAGCATGTATTGTTTTAGAATTTAAGGGTAAATCGGCTCGCGTTATATTTCCTGAATCTGGTGAGAATGAATCTGAAATTTCATTAGCTGAGCTACAAGAACAATATGTTGGCTTTGCTATTTTTATTAAAGCCGTACATCACTTTGATAATCGCACTGAAAAAACCGCCATTCCAAAAACTAAACATTGGTTTTGGGGAACAATTTTACGATTCTGGCCTATTTATGGCGAAGTATTTATTGCCTCAATTTTAGTCAACTCATTTGCACTAGCATCTCCCTTATTCATAATGAATGTTTACGACCGTGTGGTGCCTAATCATGCAATAGAGACCTTGTGGGTTCTAGCGATTGGTGTTGCAACAGTATTTGTTTTTGACTTATTACTGAGAACATTGCGTGGCTATTTTATTGATATGGCAGGGAAGAAAGCAGATGTCATTTTATCAGCCACTATTTTTGAGAAAGTGATGGGCATAAAAATGGCGTCACGTTCAAACTCAGTGGGTTCCTTTGCTAATAGCATGCAGGAGTTTGAGTCATTTAGAGAGTTCTTTACATCAACAACGCTGACAACACTCATCGACTTACCGTTTGCCTTCTTATTTATTTTTGTGATTTGGACAATAGGTGGAGAGTTAGCTTACGTTCCTCTAGCTGCGATTCCTTTAGCTATTATTGTGAGTTTAATTATTCAGATCCCTTTAGGGCGTACTATTCAGCATTTATTTCGTCATTCAGGACAAAAGAGTGCGACCTTAATTGAAACGCTTACGGGTTTAGAAACCATTAAAAGCATTGGCGCAGAATCACCCATTCAGCGTAAGTGGGAACAAACAATAGGCTCTATTGCTAAGTACAGCCAGCGTTCACGAATATTGTCATCAATGGCCATTAACTTTACGGCATTTTTGCAGCAAATGGCTTCAGTTAGTGTTGTCGTATTTGGTGTATATAAAATTACTGAAGGTGATATCACCATGGGTGCATTAATTGCGAGCACCATTCTTACTGGACGAGCCTTAGCACCCTTAGGTCAGGTTGCAGGAATATTGACACGTTACCACCAATCTAAAGCAGCGTTGGGTTCCCTCAATAGTTTAATGAACTTGCCTGTTGAACGTCCATCAGGCCGCGAGTTTTTACATCGACCTGAATTTAAAGGTGGTGTCACATTTAAGAATGTGTCGTTTCGCTATCCTGACCAGCCAACGGATGCACTTTCTGACATTTCATTTTCAATTAAACCAGGTGAGAAGGTTGCTTTTATTGGCCGAATTGGCTCAGGTAAGAGTTCAATTGAAAAGTTAATTTTAGGACTGTATGAACCAATGGAGGGTTCTATATTATTAGATGGAACAGATATTCGTCAGATAGATCCTGTAGATTTACGTTCAAACATTGGTTATGCCCCTCAAGATGTTGTTCTCTTCTTTGGTAGTGTTCGAGATAATATTGCAATGGGCTCACCTTTTGCAGAGGATGCGGCCATTCTCAGAGCTGCGGATGTTGCAGGTGTAACTGAGTTTGTAAATCGACATCCTGCTGGTTTTGACTTACCCGTTGGAGAGCGTGGTGAAGGATTGTCTGGAGGCCAGCGTCAAAGTGTAGCAGTGGCTAGAGCACTATTACTTGAACCACCTGTTCT
>Ga0209707_1001944_pt1 | contig 11199 bp, 8 predicted proteins | sample EN4Hudsemesocosm_FD_184630 | JGI IMG/M metagenome (GOLD analysis project Ga0209707, IMG submission 184630) | Methane-oxidizing microbial communities from mesocosms in the Hudson Canyon - EN4B Hudson Canyon (SPAdes) (version 2) | ecosystem: Environmental > Aquatic > Marine > Cold seeps | place... | reverse complement strand
CGTTTTATTGTATAAAAATGATTTAATTCATTGCATAGAGAAATTGATTTATTATTTCTAATCCACTTGTTCAGTTTATTAAATCCGTTGTGAAGAAATATCTTCTCATCATTTCTCTGTTGCTCAATTAAATCTTCCCATACCTGTTGGTCTAAGTGCCTATCATGCAACGGGGAAACAATAAAGTGCTTGTAGTAATTTTGGTAATATTGCTTATTAATAGAATTGTATTCTGCATCCGATACATCTTGAGAAATCACTGGTGGCTCAGGTTTATCTAAGCGAAGTTGAACAATCCCTGCTCGCTGCATAAGTAATAAAGTTCGTAGATTCCACGCTTCATTCTCACCACTTTGTCTCTTTAAACCTTGATGTATATTTGCAATCGAAATATTTCTACTACCACCAGAAACAACTGAGCCACTCTTCCACATCCCTTGCCATCGCAGTAACCCTAGTTCGGTACTGATTATTTTCTGATTATTTAAGTTACGTGCAATATCAAATTGTTGCTCATGATAAATCAATAAAGACTGACAAGCACAGCCATCACGGCCAGCACGCCCTACTTCTTGATAAAACCTATCCATATTTTCAGGAATAGCACTATGAAGAACTGAGCGGACATTTAACTTATCCATCCCTACACCAAAAGCGGATGTTGCAACCATAATATCTAATTTTTCTTCAGTCCATTTCTGTATTAAAATTTCTTTGTTTTCAGAAACAGGCCCACCAGTAAACAAGCCTATTCGGCTTATGCCTTTTTGCTTAAGTGAATTAAAGATTATTACTGCATCTTTAGGTTGAACTGCATAAACAATCATCGGCTTAGGCAAATAAATAATTGCGTTTATTACTGTATCAAGATGCTTATCATATTGAGTTTTAATAACATGATACTGGATTTCTGGACGTAAAAAATTTCCGTAAATTTCAATGCATGCCTTATCTTTATCACCAAACAAATGCATTAAAAGCTTAACGGTTTTTTCAGTAAAGGTGGCTGACATTAAAATACATTTCAGTCCTTCGGGAGATATATTTCTTAGAGCGCTAACAACCGAAGAAAATATTTGAAAATAAGGCCTAAATTCAGCTCCCCATTGATCAACAAGGTGCGCTTCATCAATCACGATATTAGCTAAGCCATTATTTTCACTCGCGGCAAAAAGCGAAGGCAACAAAGACTGGCAAGCAGCTTCAGGCGAACAAAATAAAATCTTCTGTGTATGATTACGAATGCGCTGCTTTATATCCTCATGAATTGATTTTATTTGATCTCCATGCCAATAGTAAACACCTCCATGATTTTGATTTACTTTACCTAATAACTCTCCTGCTCTTTTACCTTGATCAATAGCTAGCGCTGTTGTAGGAACAATTACTAATGTTAACTTACTGTTTGGAGAAAAAAGACTAAGCGCATGCGCAACTAAAGTTTTTCCGCATCCAGTTGGCAAATTAACTAAAAGAGTGGAGTTTTTTTCTGATGTAAGGGCAAGCCTAACGGCCATTTGCTGAGCAGCACCGTTATAGTATTGAAAATCTTCGTCCTTTAGTTTTTTTCTGAGGACGGGATCTATTTTTAGTTCATTTAGCTTACGCCGTTCTTTTAACTGATAAATACTGGATAAGTTAACTTCACTAAATTCTTTATTTTTCGCTAATTGTAATTTATTTTGAAAATTGATTAATAATCTACAACTGTGTAATATTGGATCATTTATTACAACTTCAGTTACATTAGGTAACTCGGCACAACTTACATTATTAGGTGCAGCATTTAATGCATCTTTATAAGCCAATAACTTATCTAATAATTGTGCTCTAGGGTCATTTAAAACAACTAACAGGCGATGAAAAAACTGATTTTTGTACTCATTCGACTCCACATTATTATCTTGTAGCTGATTCTGAAGCCTATACCATTCTTCCTGAACGCTCAACTTAAATCTCCATATCAATTAAAAACACCACTGTTATTGCTTCCAGTTTCTTATTGATATTTACAGTCACACCAGATTTATTAGTATGTTCCTCTATATAACTTAAGGAGCATTTCAACATATCATCGACTAATGATGCCCAACTGCTTTCTGGATAGTACTCATTAATTGAAGCCCACCTGTCCGAGCGAAGATTAATATCTTGATAGGTCAATCCATTACTTAATGTTTTCGGCTCATCTTTTTGATATTCAGCACTTAATATCATTAAAATAAGTTCATTCGCAACTACTTTAGAGGTAGGGTCCAGCCAATGCTCTATTATTTGCGGAGTAAATTGTTCATCAGCAATTCTTTGATCTTGGTGAGAGCAATTAGCATCAGAAGCACTCAATAGCCAATGGAGGTGAAAATAAGCTTTAGGCTCTTTAAAACCAATACCTTTTACACAACGAACACTTGCGCTTGCAATTCCTCTAGGGTCACTTTGTAAAGATTGATAAATTGTATCTATAAATGGCTGCCCAAAACGCATCGGATAAACCTGCTGTCCATGTGAAGCAATTTCCCTGTCAGGACTCATTAATGCGGTCATAGGACTTGAATAATCACTATTGTCCAAATCAAGCCCTGTAATACAATTCTTTAAAAACTCGGTGACACTAATTTGAGTGTGCACACCTCTTTTGGCTCCAGTATTATAGGCGAACCGGAATGTGCCTTCTATCTCACCTTTTTTAATAGAAAAATGTAGGCCTTTGCTAATCCATTTAAACATTTTCTCTGACTGTTGTTCCGCTAATTCATCTGCTTCTGCTAACTTATCAGCGAACACTCTTGCTTCTTCCACTTCTTCATCCATGGAATTTAGTTCTTCTTGAGCTTGAACTTTCTTTCGTTCAAGTTCAAGTAGCCCCTGAGTTCCTCCTAATTGATCTTGGAGTGTTAATAAAGCATCAGTTCCCTCTATATAAACCTGATTCCAAGACTTTTTAAAATATTCCTCTAAAACATACTGTAAACTTGCAACAGATTGATCGAATATTTTTACAGTATCATTTAGAATATCAGCCCAAACGCGTATAAAACTATAGCTAGATGGAGTAAGTACATAACTTTGTATTGGCTTAGCGGAAATGGCAGCACTATACCTATTAACTCTCCCATTTCGTTGTTCAATTCGATCAAAAGCTATTGGCAAGGCATAGTGAATAATTAATTTTTCACCCCCATGCAGATTCAACCCATCCTCACCTGCTTGGTCACATACAAGAATTCTAATGCTATCATTATGGCAGAACTTTATGAGTGTATTAGGCCTATAGCGCTCCACCATATCATCAAAGAAGATTGTGAGATTTTGACTAACAATATCAGCAACCACTTTATCAGCACAAAAAATTACCGCTTTACCCCTTGGGTGATTTGTTATCCATTCAGATAGAACTTTTTCTAAAAGATTATCTTTAGCAACCTGCTCTTCTTTAGAAAAAAGTGAAAGTCCCTCTAAAAAATCAATTTCATTATCATGAAGTGCATTTTTGTTATTTTTTAATAATTCTTCAGCCAAGTTTGAAACCAAGACAGGGCTTACCAGCGCTAATGTTACCCATCTCAAGAATCCAACCGATGCAATTACCGAGTCAGAACTGTCGTCAGCAAAAAATTCAGTGCGGTGCGCATCAAGATACTGATCTACTGAAAGTGATTGCTCTTTAATTTCCCAATTAAAAATATTAGCACCAGTCAATCCAGGAAATAAGCAGGCAATTGATGGATCTTCACGCCTATTCCTCAACATTCGCTGATGAATTCTATAGTTCTCACCAATAAATTTACGTAAATCTCTTATACAAGATTCACGTTCTTGGCTTTCCTCTTCAGCCATCCAATCAATAAAGGGTTTAACCTCTTCTATTAAAGATATTAATTGAGTATCTTCAGGAAACAACTTTTCAACCTTGTCTAAAAGATCCGTTAAGGTACTGTTATCGTTGCTCGGCACTAAAGCTTGGTAAATACCTCCAAGCTTTTCTCGTTCGATTCTTCTCTGTTCAAATTTACTTAACCCTTCTTTATTTAACTTGTATTTATCCTCTGCAAGTAAATGTAACATTGCTAAAAAATTCTTATCATTACCAGTTAAGGGAGTTCCAGAAAGCAATAAACACACATCACTAGAGTTACTTACTCCTGCAATAAAATTAAAATCAGACTTTTCTTTTTTATTATTAGACCATGCCCATTGAGCAATTTGGTGTGCTTCATCAATGATTAACATTGATATATGACGAGTTTTTAATACTTCAACTAACGACTCATGTGAACAAATAAATATTTGTTCATCAAAAAGGTCTTCAAGATAAAACCGCTCTTTCAACTCCTGTTTCCATTGCTCAATCAATGTTTCAGGAACGGCTACAACGACTATAGCATCGGCTCTTTCGTTAAGAATATGCTCTCTAAGAATTAAACAGGCTTCTATTGTTTTCCCTAATCCAACTTCATCTGCGAGAAGGTATTTTTGCTCTTCATCTAATAAAACTCGCCGGACAACGGCTAATTGATGTGGTTCTAATTCAACACTACTACTTGGAATAGATGATATGGATTTACAGGAAGCTCTTTGCTCTATGTAGGATTGAATGAACGCAATACGCCAACTAGAAAAATAAGGGGTATCACTACAAAAACTAGAAAGAAAATCTTTAGGAGAAAGACTATCTCCAGGTAATAAATTTAAAACATACAAATCAGATATAGGGACATTAGTTTTGTCATCTTTACGAAAGAAAATCAAATGCCCTAAGTCTGGTTGATGACCTTCATATCGAGCTCTACTCCAACTCTTAACTGTCGGATCATGATAATAAACAACTGCCTCATCATAAATCTCAGTGCCGTGAACATCACTAAGATTCAACTCAACGGCCCTTGCTTCTGAATTCAGTGGCGATTCAAAGAAGGCTACAGTCACTACTCCTTCAATTTCATCCAATGAAACAATTTTTCCAATACCTACAAACGCATCACTTTCGACCAAATCACCAATACTAAAATCCATTTATTATGCTCTCTGAAACTACTAATTTAAATAAATATTAATTGATTATTAACTATCTAAACTCTTTAAGCAACCAGAAATAGAGGGCTAGCATCTACCCTACCTCCAACTTACTTCCTACTAAATTTCAGAATAACTTTTATTCAGGGTATTTAAAATTACTTGGCCACTACATACAAGAGCATTAAAAATTTAGAATAATAGCTATGTATTTCTCTAACTCACTGTATCTAAAATTATTAATTTTAATTTCATATCTTCTCTTAGATTCTACTGATAAGTGCATAACTTGAATAAGTAGAAAAAATGCTTAGCTGACTCTATGCTAATCGTTTTTTTCTCCGGCAAAAAATGCAACAATGAAAACATATAAATAACTGATCTATGAGCTACGATGCCAGATTTATGCCTTAAAGAAAACAGGCATGAGTCAAAATAAAATTGCCAAGCAGTTAGATATTAATCAATCGACCATTAGCATAGAGCTTTCCCGTAATACAGGCAAGCGAGGTTATCGTATTAAACAAGATCAAGCACTATCAGGTAAACCCCGATTATTGTAGTCCTGAGCAGATATCTGGATGGATTAGAAAATAGCAAAACATCTTAGTGTTAATGGCCATTAGTTTTCGGGGGATTACAGAGCCACTTTCCCGGACTTTATTTTTATATTTAAAGCTGTAACAGTCTCTGTATTTTCTTCAGGGAATGTTATGAAGGAAAAGCTTACCAATCCCGCAGTAAGAATAAGCAGTCTAGGAAGTCCAGGCGAGGGTTTATTAAAAACCGTATAGTATTGATGAGCGCCCAGTAGTAGTTGTAGTTGTAGTTGTAGTTGTAGTTGTAGTTGTAGTTGTAGTTGTAGTTGTAGTTGTAGTTGTAGTTGTAGTTGTAGTTGTAGTTGTAGTTGTAGTTGTAGTTGTAGTTGTTGTTGTTCTTGTTGTTGTTGTTGAAGATAAAAGTAGACTGAGAAGTCCATACAGTATCTACGCGTGTTGATGATAAATCAGCTAAAATAGTAATGGCTACAACGATTGCTTTGCTGCAGCCATTTAAAGGTGCCGTACTCACGATTACTGCGGATAATGGTAAAGAATGTGCGTATCATAAAGAAGTGACAGAACATTTAAAATGTGATGTTTATTTTTCATGCCCCTATTGTTCGTGGCAACGAGGATTAAATGAAAACACCAATGAGCTATTGCGACAATATTGGCCAAAATCAACAGGTTTCAAAAAAGTGTCGCAATCAGCAGTTCAAGATGTGATAGTAAGACTGAAAATATGGTAACTATAGCTGCTTAGCGGTTATGCACTTCAAAGTTGATTTGCCTCTTTATTCGTTTTATTTCGCCAATAAGTGCTTCACTCATAGTCGCTGTACGTACTGCAAATCCATTGCTTGGCCCTCCTTTTTCCGGTTTCATTCGAACTCTACCTACCACATCAAAATCACCATTAGCAATATGTTGGATAAATTGTTCCAAAGTAACAATATGGTAGTCTTTGGACTTCCCTGTTAAAGTGATTTTTATGCCTTTTTCCAAGGAACCTCTTTTCGTCGCTTCATGAGGGTAGACCATAAATCCATCTCGATTTTTGGTATATAATTCATTAAAAAACCCATCATCTGTTATTTTCATTTACACTCTTTTCTCTTAAACCCTTACTTCATCAAACATATAAAATACATATTCTAAGATGACTTTACTAGTCAATTTTCAGAATACTGTCTAATCATATTCAATCGGATCTATTAATCCTAGTATTTCAAAAGCCTCTAGGCGCTCAGTACAAGAACCACATTTTCCACATGCTTTATCTTTTCCTTTATAACATGTCCAAGTATATGAATAATCAAGCTCCATTTTCACACCACCCTTTAAAATTTCAGATTTTGTTTTATACAGGTATGGGGCAAAAATAGTAACAGGAGAAAAATTAGCAATTTTTGCTACATCATTCATTTTGTTGACAAATTCAGGTCGACAATCAGGATATATAGTATGATCTCCAGAATGTGCTCCATACCAAACCTCATTAGCACCTATATCAACGGCATACCCAATAGCAATTGATAAAAGAATCATATTACGATTAGGAACTACCGTTGACTTCATATTCTCAGCTTCATAATGCCCTTCTGGTACATCAATACCAGGTGAGACAAGAGATGAGCTTTTTAGTAATGGAGATAAAGCAGTAATATCTGTTATTTGATGAGGAATATTAAGCTGATTTGTTACTTGTTTTGCACATTCTAGTTCGCGTTTATGCTTTTGACCGTAATTAAAAGATAAGGCATAAACATCAAGCCCCTCCTGCACAGCCTTGTTTAACAAAGTAAAAGAATCCATTCCGCCAGAAAATACTACGACTACTTTATTCATTTTTCTTATCGCCACACTTCGAATCTATATTTACGTAATAAATAATTAGTTAACAATTGAATATCTTTTGATATATTTTGCAATTCATTCCACTTTACTTTCTTATCAGTACCAAAATCCCAATATCCATTATCCCATTTACAAAAGGGAGCTAACTGCTCAAGGTCCCCTTTAAATTGTTCAAACGTTGTAATCTCTGTCTGATGCTCACTATGATAGCGATCTGAGATAGCATCCATCAAATGCCCCATCGCTGTGATTCCAGCGCCATGCATTAACCTAGAATTTTTGGGATTTACACCCCAAGCAGGCTTAAATACGACGGCAACGGCACTCCAAAAATTATTTAAAAGTTCAAGCATCTTATCTATATCGCCTTGACCCGTCTCTGGATCACGAAATCTATAGAGAGCTCCTTCAGACAAGCTGTTTTCTAGCACCTTTAATATTGAATTATCTTTAACTAAACCATCAGGATTAGTCGCTGTTTTTATCATCCCTACTAAAGGTGTATTTTCTGTATAATTTAATAAATCTAGTATTTTCGCAGGGAATTTTCTTTTCTGTAACGCTCTAGAAAATTGGGTTTCAGTGTAAGGCAATAATTCATAAATCAATCCTTTTGGCAAAGGCTTGGTAGAGTTAACCAAAATAAACTGTTCACGCTGCTCTTGAGCACTATTCGTAATAAAAGCACTTATAGGCATTTGGAAATCTATTAAATCAGCCTCTCTTAGTGCAGCGGCTCTTTGTTGACCATCAACCACCCAGCCTGGCTTTTCCTCATTTTCACTAACGATAGGAATCGTTAGGTATCCAAAAGAGCTATTTTCAGCGCTTGGCGTAAAAATAACACTTTCATTAAATGCAATAACTAGCGCATTTGGAATCATGGGATTTTCAGATTCAAGGTAACGTTTAATTTCATTAATATGACTCGTTACTTCAGGTCTCTGATAACCGATCAATTCATTTTTATTTCTATTAGCTCTTGAAATAGTCGCAAAAGAATGAATATCACTACCATTCACCGCAAAACTATATAACTCTCTTCCTTTACCTTGATCAATTTTTAGAGCAGGCACTTGAATTTTACTCATTCAATACTTTCCTTATTCATTTGTATTTAATTTTAATTCTATTTGTAATTTCAGGTAAGCCACATAAAGATTATGGAACCCCCGCCTTCTATTACGTTGCGCTCCACGTTTTAAGAGTACATGAATGCCTATTTTTGTACATATTTCACACTCACAATCTTTCCATGGAGCATCATTCAATGCTTTTTCAAAAAGTTCTTTTCTTGATTTTTTTAAATTATAAATTTTTTCGTAGTCACAAAGTGTTTCCAAAACTACTTGAGTACTTGACTCGCCTTTATCAAATTGAATTAGCTGATTTAAACACTTATTTTCTAATAAAAGGGCTACATTTTGGTCCACTTTTCCTGAAGCAACCATTTTTTTTAATGAAAGATTGGCTTCAACTTGAGGGACACCAATTGATGTGTAATAACCATTTCTTAGCGTGTCATAGTTTAACTTATCATCCTTTAAACCTTTCATCAGTGGAGAAGTAGAATCAAAACTAGTTACGCCCAAACCTAAAAAACGATTAATATACTCTAAGCGGTACAATCCGAGTAAGTGCAGCTCAGTTGATTTAAGCCTAATAGAATTAATTTTCTCAAGAATCAACAATACGTCAATACTTTTCAATGGCACTAATCCACCAACAGCTATCTTAGTGAAACCCATTTTTTGCAATTGATTAACTGAGTCAGCATAACTATCAACATCCCATCCATGGGCAACTCCATATGGTTCAAAAGATAAACTTTTACTCACTTTCAAAAAATCATTAGCAAGCTCTAATGTTAAATCTTTCCTTCGTTTAAATTCCTGCAATTGATTTTCATCAAATCGTGATTTATTTCCTGAACTTATATTTTCAAAACCAAAAATAATATGGTCAACAGATATTCCGTAAGTAAATCCAGATACATCATAAAACTCAGCAACTTCATCGACAGTATAAGGAGGAACTTCCTCGCCTGCATATGCAAAAGCACCACAATCCCCCATCGTCTCATAAGACCTAGGTAATCTAAAAAAAGAGTATATTCCTTCACGAAAGAATCTCTGCCTTTGAGCAACTGAATACTTTCCTTTTATACCACTAACGCCATCAACAACCGCTTTAGAAACTAAAATTCCATCATAAACAGGGGAAGAAAATAATTCATGGGCATATTTATCATCGCGTTGTATTACTCTATGCTCATTATTAGTTTCTTTTTCAAAATCGAATGTAGGGTCAACATAGTCATGACTATCGGGGAAAAAAAATCTTACTTTTTTCAAAAAACATCCTTAATATTAATTTAACAACAAAAAAATCTTATGGCTGTATATCGCCTAAATTCAACTCTTCTCTAACTACCTTAAACAATCGCCCAAAACGCTTTTGTTCGCATGCCATTCCTTCGCTTCTTAATTCTTTCAACCCAGCAGTAGCAGAACAAACTTTTCCAAGAGTTATTACTTTTTTAATAAACGTAATAACTTCTTCATCTGTTAACTTGCTTCTATCATATTTTTTTGCCGGCTCTGAAGACTCACACAACAAACTATACTTGCTTGCAACAAACTCTTGAACATCACCGCTGATATCGCAACCATCAATTAAATACCTCGCTAAACGGATATTTAAGGAGGTTCTAGATCCACCTAAAATGCTACAAAAATCTTCAGAGACTAAATATTGCAACTCTTGCAGTGGCTCTTGAAGTCCTTTTCCGCTAGTAATAATAAATGTATTTTTTGATGTAATTACCCCATTCCTTTTTAGTTCTACTAATTCAGGTTCAATCACCTTAATATATTGTGGAGAAACTGCTATAAAAAAATAATCTTCTGAAAAGTCATCAAAAATTTTCTCTATTGAGAAATCTAAAATTCTATTTTTTTGTAAAGTATTCCACCACTTTCTATTTTGCTCTATCACAGAGTTTTGTGGGTCTGAATACGCAACAGAATTAAACTCACCTTTTGCAAAAGTTGCGTCGTAAGGATAAATCGGTGTTTCAATATTGATTAACCCCCACCCCGCAGAGATTACCCAAACGTATCTATCTTGTTGATAAATGTCTCTAGCTATTGACCAGTGATCACCTAAATACAAATCAAAGGCGACAATTTTTTCTTCATTTCGATGTAATAAATTTAGCCAGTTTTTAACGTCTAATAAGTTGTTACTCTTTATTCCTCCCAACTCAACCCGTGGCTTAGATGAAAATTTTCGCTTATTACTCGTACAATTGGTAATGAGGTGAACCTTTACTATTCTTTTCACATTAAATGAGCCATATCAGTACTAAAATCACATTACTTTCATCATATATTGTAACTTAATCTACCGTCCCCAGCTACGGTAGAATATATTAATTAAACCACCACTTCTGGTGTGGTATCGCCAAATATTATCCTCATACACCCTAAACTTCCCCGCCCAGATACATGATTTATCAAACAGGCACTTGTGAAGTTTAAGAAAAAAATAAATTTTAAAATATCAGAGGGTTTACGTTCAGTTTTCAGCGCCCAATAGTTTCCATATAGATAATAGTGCTATTAATCCAAATTTTCGATGCTTAAATCGATAAGATTCATTCCCCCTTTCGATGATGTCACAATGATATGTAATTCGATAGAGTAGCGCCATTGTCATTTTTGCATCACCAAAGACTTATACCCATTCACTAAACTTTAGGTTGGTTGTGATAATCGGTTATGTA
>Ga0209707_1001941_pt1 | contig 11211 bp, 8 predicted proteins | sample EN4Hudsemesocosm_FD_184630 | JGI IMG/M metagenome (GOLD analysis project Ga0209707, IMG submission 184630) | Methane-oxidizing microbial communities from mesocosms in the Hudson Canyon - EN4B Hudson Canyon (SPAdes) (version 2) | ecosystem: Environmental > Aquatic > Marine > Cold seeps | place... | reverse complement strand
CAGCGGTGAAGTGTTATTTCCTACGGCAGTTGCATTAGATACCAGCAAAGATGTAGATGACTATATTGAGTTTGCCGGAGGCTATTCGCAAAATGCAGATACCTCGCGTATTATTATTGCGCACCGTGATGGCCGCTTTGAAGATACTGAAGAAAGTTCAGGATTATTTTCCAGAGATATAATTATTCTCCCAGGCGATGAGATTCTAGTATTGCCCGATGTAGATCCTAAATATCGTCAATTATTTAAAGAACTGTTTACCATGTTCTATCAATTGGCATTAGGAGTTGGGGTTATTATGCGCTAGTTTTTATTGGGTTTTTGGGCGCAGGAGTGCTGGTGAGTGTGATAGGGAGTCTAAAAACATTGAGTGAGCGTAGGTGGTGCGCTCACTTTTAAAATTTTCAGAGTGATTTAAAGTGGCTTATGTTTAAAAAAATAAAAAAAGTTGGTATGGATAAAAAAAATACTATTAAAGGGCATATTGATACGTTTGATGGATTTACGGTTGAAGGTTGGGCCGCGGACAAAAATTCGAATAGATCGATAAGTTTTATAATTAAAAGCGGTAACTCGATTTTAGGAGAGGCAACAGCAGACATATACCGTGAAGATTTAAAGCAGGCTCAAATGAATGGTGGTTGTCATGGCTTTAAAGTAGATTTGTTTTTATCCAATATTACACGGCTAAATAGTCTTGAGTTTGTTGACAAGCAAACAAAGGAAATATTCCAGTTGGTAGGTACTAAGCTTATTTTAGATTATTGTAATAACGACATAGACGATATTGATTTTTTAGAAAAATTTAAATCGATTAAATTAATGGATGAAGACTTCTACCTTAGAAGTTTTGGAAAAAATTTAAGTCCAAGTCAAATTAGTTTTGATCCTTATAAGCACTTTTTAAAAGTAGGATTTGATGATGAACAAGAGCTTTCCAGATATAGCAATATAAAATATTTCCAAGCCGCCTTAGCCAGTAAATATAATTTTAAAAAATTTATTGAAGGGTATAACGATTTAGAGTTTTCAATATCGCCGTTCTTTGATTCGACTTTTTATAAATTTCAGCTTGAACAAAAAGGGCTAAAATGCGACCGAGAATACTTTTCACATTATTTAGACGATGGGTACAAGCTCGGCTTACTGCCAAGTGCATTTTTTGATCCAGTACTTTTAAAGCGAGCAAGGTTTCCTTTCGGTAAAGCTGAAGTTATAGACTGGGTGATTCAAACTTATCGTGATAACAATCCTCAGGATTGTCCGCCAGTTTCAAGATTTTATGATGAATTATTCTATGAAGAGCGCTATCAAGTTCGATCGCACGGCTGGCTTACAGGTATAGAACATTATTTCAGAGACGGTATTTTAAATAAATATACCACAGCTCACCCTCATTTCTTTAATGAAGTCTATTTGAATACAGTAGGTCATCATACCCCTTTGCCTGGGGTGGTGTACCTAGCCCGCTACTTGCAAATGCCTAAGCCGGCCAATATGCTTACAGTAGGCGAGGCAGAATTATCAATTATTATTCTTAATTGGAATAAATCAATTCTGACTTTGCAGTGTGTAACGACTATTATGGCAACAATGAAAAGGAGTGAAATCACTTATGAGGTTGTGATTATCGATAATGGTAGTGAACCTCAAGACTATTTTAATTTAGTTGAAGCTCTTGGGGGCAAGTGTAAAATCATCCGTAATGCTGAAAATAAATATTATGGTGAAGCTAATAATATCGGTGTTGAAGCCTCTATAGGACGCAATGTTTTATTCTTAAATAATGATGCATTTGTAACTGAAAGCACAATAAAAGAAATGATGCCTCTAATTAAAGAGCAAACCATAGGTGGGGTTGGTGCGAAGTTGCTCTTCCCCAATGGTATCTTGCAAGAAGCTGGCGGGAAAGTATCCGCTTGCGGGCAAGTGACGCAAGTGGGTAAAGGTCTTGAAAAACATGACGGTATGTATACTGAGATTAGGGAGGTCGACTATTGCTCTGCAGCTTGTTTATTGATGGATAAGCAGTTTTTCTTGGATATTGGAGGTTTTGATTATCTTTACGAACCAGCCTATTTCGAAGATACTGATTTATGTACCAAAATTAAGTTGTATGGCAAAAAAATGCTTTTACAGCCGAATGCAATCACATATCATGTTGAAAATTTAACCAGTCGTGATCCAGCACTCAATTTCCAGTTTTTTGAGAATATAAAAATAAACCGCATTAAATTTGTGGGTCGGTGGCACAAATTTTTAGAAGGAATTGAAACCCAATCTCAAATGATGAAAAAAATAGGTTTAAATTCGTTTAAATATTTTGATGTTTCTAATTCGAATAAATTAAATGAAAAAAGGGCTATTGTTTATTCTCCTTATCATCTTGTTCCAGGCGGAGGGGAACGTTATATTTTTACAATTGCGATAGCATTAGGAAAAATAGGATATCAAGTTTATTTTTCTGCACCTGATAATGTGAGCCGAACTCGATTACGTAATCTTGGGCGGGATCTTAGTTTAGACTTGGATAATATTATCCCTATAAATTGGAAATTAGCACAAAACATCCCTAACTTAAAGCTTCAAGTTACTATGGGTAATGAAGTTTTACCTCCTGTTCCTGGTATTGCAGAAAACAATATATATCATTGTCAATTTCCTTTTGATATGAATAGTGAACTAGTTGTAAATAATGAACTTTATTTGAAAAGTTATACATTGGTTTTGGTGAATTCGCAGTTTACTCAACAGAATTACATTAAAAGACTAATGTTGCTACAGCAAGTGACTAAAGAAGTTGTCATTATTAACCCTCCTTGTCCCTTGATTGGGATAAATGAAGAGCAGATAAAAGTGAAGAAACCATGGGTTTTAAACGTTGGACGTTTCTTTACTGGTGGGCATCAAAAGAAACAGCATATTGCAATTCAAGCATTTAAACAACTTCTCGACAGTAATCCTGAGTTAATAAAGTTAGGCGCCGAGCTGCATTTGGCAGGTTCTTTATCGTCTAATGTAGCACATAAAGAATATTTTGACAGTTTAGTAAAAGAAGCGGAGGGTTACCCAGTTGAATTCCATGTAAATATCTCTAATGAAGATCTAAGTCAACTATATGTCAATTCATTAGTATACTGGCATTTTACTGGCTGGGGAGAGGACTTGGAACACAACCCAGAGGTGTTCGAACACTTTGGTATATCGATAATTGAGGCTATTTCAGCTGGTGTGATTCCTGTACTCCCGGATTTTGCTGGCCCTGCCGAAACTCTTAATAGTATAGGGGAACCTATGAATTTCATGAAATTAACAGAAATTGTAGATGCTACGCAACAAATTATATTGGATAGAGGTAGTGAAGCACAGAAAAGTAGGGCTTTCAATATTTCGATAAAAGTGAATGCGTTTTCTGAAGAGCATTTTATTCAGGGAGTTAAAAAAACTGTTCAAATATTGGAAAATGAAAAATGAAGAAATTATATCTACATATAGGAATAGAAAAAACTGGCACTTCAGCAATTCAAAGGTTTCTGGCCATAAACTCTCAAGAGCTTTTGAAGAATGATTTTTTATACCCTGAAATAGGTCGTTGGCATGATAAATCACATCATGGAATTGCATTTTCAATAACTCAAAACAACCTTTGGGATAAATCGATTGTTAATGTAGAGATTATGCTAGAAAAGGTATTAGAAGAATTTAACGCTTCAAAAGCTTCTAACTTAATTATCAGTACGGAAGTTTTAAGACGGTATTATTTAAATGATAACTTTGAAATTTTCAAACAATGGGTAAGCAAAAATTTTGATGAATTGCATCTTATAATATATTTAAGAGAGCAGATTAGTTGGTTATCTTCTATGTATAACCAATTAATCAAAGATCCAAATGTCCGTTATTATAAAGGTGTTGATGAGTTTATTGATGAATACAAAGTAATGGCAGACTTTTATAGTTTATTAACTTCATGGGAATTAGCACTTAAAGGCATTGAATATCAGATACATGCCATTTCATATCAGCCTAAAGATCAGTCAGTTTTGAATGATTTCTTAAATGTATTAGATGTAGATAAAAATAACTTTAATGATGATGAGCATTCATCAGTAAACCCATCATTGAAAAGACCTGCTTTTGATTTAATAAGACATTTTAATAAATATGAAATAGATAATCGAAAAAAGTTTAACTCTAAAGTCGTTTCTGTATTCGATGAAAATTCTGTTCCAGCAGTTTCTGGAGAATATTCTATTCTCAGTTATGATTTAAATATTAGATTGAAGAATTACTTCAACAATTCAAATAAGAGACTTTTAAATAGTTATTCTGTTTTTCTGGACCTCAAAAAGGTCGCTTCCTGTGATTTTGTTGCATATAACGGGGTGACAGTTAAAAATATTTCTACATTAGTGGTTGAGCTTGCTAGAAGCAAAGAGATATCATGATTGATCTTAATATTACTAAGAAGTTTAAAGATGTTTCAACAGTTATTCATTTGGAAAAACATCCTTATATTGAACAGTTAAGCAATAAGGAAATTTCATACTATCTACCGCAGGTCAGCGAATTCAATTCAGTGCTTGGAGTCGTGGCGAAAACAAACTTTTTTCCACAGGGAGAAGCTTTTTATGGGCTTTATAATAGTGATTTGAGTCCAATAGTAGAAGGACGCCTTACAAGGACTCTTGAAGGATGTGAAATACGCTATAAAGAAATGCATAAAACAGGGCTGGATTTGTTGAAAAAAGAGGCTTGTTATGTGCCAGGTATGTCAATGTATATGGGGTATTTATTTCCAGCATTTGGTCACTTTATGTCCGAAAGTCTTTCTCGATTTTGGCCTTTATTAGACGTAGATATATCAGATTTACAATTTGTTTTTCATTCAGTAAGACAAGACGTAAATGAAGGTTTTTTAGTTTCTTCTGGCTTTCTTCAGTATCTTGAAGCGCTTGGGATAAATAGGGAGCAAATATTAATCATTAATCAGCCAGTATTGTTTGAAAAATTGATAGTGGCTGACCAAGCTATTATGTTTCGTGATAGAGGTTCCTTTTTGCAGAAAAAAATATGGAATGTTATATCAAGTAAAGCTAATAATGCTTATAAGAAAAAATCAGATAAAATCTACTTAAGTCGTCGTAATATTTCTAACCCTACTGCAGCACGATCCTTGATTAACGAAGATGAAGTTGAAGATGTTTTTAAAAAACATGAATTTGATATTGTTTACCCACATGAATTCAGTGATGAAATGGAGAAAGTTTCACTAATAAGTCAGGCAAGTTTTATTGCCTCGGCATCAGGTTCTGGATTACATAATTCAGCATTTAGTAGTAGCGCTACAGTATTGCAGATATCAAGTGTGCACCGTTCACAAGGTGTTCCTTTTCAGCACCTTATTGATGATCTTGCGTCCAATAAACTTTTAAATTTTTTCACAAATTTAAAAGGTAAAAAAGATGGTGAATGGTATGTTGACTGTAAAGTTCTAGATGAAAAATTAAAAAGTGTTGTATGAATAAAATTCAATTGTTAAATAGGCGGGTTCAAACAGGTTCACAGAGTTTGAGTGTGCTTGATGAATGTCTCAATAATAATATTTACATAGAGCATAGTTGTAAAACTGGCCAGTGCGGTGTATGTAAAACCACTTTGGTGGTAGGAGAGGTTGTTGAGCTACAAGAACAGTTGGCTCTAAGCGATGAGGATCGACAAAAATGTCAAATACTGACATGTTGTTGTAAGCCAAAAACGGATATTGTAATAGACGCTGAAGAATTGAGTGTTTTAAGGGACATTGAAGTGAAAACATTCCCTGTAAGAGTTTCTAAGCTTGTAAAACACACTAATCTTATCATTGAAGTGCTATTAAGGCTGCCTCCATCTGCGAACCTTGATTTTATTGAAGGTCAGTATTTAGATGTTATTCATAATAATATTCTCCGTAGTTATTCAATTGCATCAACTTCAAAAGATAAAGAAATTAAACTCATTATCAAAAAACACGAAGATGGAGAAATGTCTGACTATTGGTTTAATAAATCCAATATCAATGATTTGTTACGAATTGAAGGACCAAAAGGTACATTTTTCTTGAGAAACCCTCATTTACCTTTGATATTTTTAGCAACAGGAACGGGTATTGCACCAATACTTTCGATGCTAAAAAAATTAGATAATGATTTTGACTTTAATCAAACTCAGTCAATTGTTCTCTATTGGGGGAATAGAAGTCCTGATGAATTTGTTTGGCAGCCTAAATTTAAAAAAATAAAAGTAGATATACATCGCGTTTGCTCTAAACCGCCCAAAACCTGGACAGAGGAAGCTGGCTATGTACAAGATGTAGCGCTAAAAAATAAACACAATCTTTTTGTTAGTGTTGTTTATGCTTGTGGATCTAATAGAATGATTTGCAATGCAAAAGAAAAGTTTATTCAAGCAGGCCTGACTGGTAATAATTTCTATTCTGACGCTTTTTTACAAACTTATTAAGAGAGGATATTTAATGAAAGCAGTAATTTTAGCAGGTGGACTAGGTACTCGTTTAAGTGAGGAAACAAGTAGCCGTCCCAAGCCAATGGTAGAGATTGGTGGTAAACCAATTCTTTGGCACATCCTTAAAATGTATTCCTCTCACGGTATCAATGACTTTATTATTTGCTGTGGGTATAAAGGCTATGTCATCAAAGAATATTTTGCGAATTATTTTTTGCATCAATCTGATGTTACTTTCTATATGAAAGATAATTGTATGGAGGTACATGAGAAAAGAGCGGAACCTTGGTCTGTTACCCTTGTAGATACAGGTGATAATTCCATGACCGGGGGACGTTTGGCGAGAGTAGCAGACTATATAAAAGATGAGGAAGTATTTTGTTTTACTTATGGTGATGGCGTGGGTGATATGGATATTGCTGCAACAATAGAGTTTCATAAGCAGCATGGCAAGCAAGCTACGCTTACAGCAACCTATCCGCCAGGCCGCTTCGGAGCATTAGATATAAAAAATGGACGCGTAAATAATTTTAAAGAGAAGCCTAAAGGAGATGGCTCCATGATTAACGGAGGTTTTTTTGTACTTTCTCCTAAAGTACTTGAAAGAATTTCTGGTGATAGCTGTACTTGGGAGCAGCAACCATTGATAAGCTTGGCTGACGATGGTGAACTAATGGCCTATGAGCATCAAGGTTTTTGGCAGCCAATGGATACCCTTAGAGATAAAATTAATTTAGAAGAACTTTGGGCTAAAGACCTAGCCCCCTGGAAAATATGGAAGTAACTAATGGTTAATCAAGAGTTTTGGGAAAATAAGCGTGTATATTTAACGGGACATACGGGTTTTAAAGGAAGTTGGTTATCATTATGGTTAAGCAGTATGGGAGCAGAGGTCAAAGGTTATGCATTAAAACCTGAGACGATACCCAATTTGTTTGAGGTGGCGAATGTATCAGAAAAAATACAATCAGAAATTGGTGATATTCGAGATTTAGTGCAATTACGAACAAGTATGCAGGATTTTAATCCTGATATCTTGATTCATATGGCCGCACAACCATTAGTCCGACTTTCGTATAAAGAGCCTGTCGACACCTATGATACGAATGTTATGGGAACAGTGAAAGTGCTTGAGGCGGCTAGAAGCTGTTCAAATTTAAAAGCGATAGTTAGCGTTACCACTGACAAGTGTTATGAAAATAAAGAATGGATTTGGGGCTACCGTGAAGATGAAGCGATGGGAGGGCATGATCCCTATAGTAGTAGTAAAGGATGTGCAGAGTTAGTGACGTCTGCTTATCGCCGTTCATTTATGCAAGAGAAAGGAATCGGCCTAGCGAGTGCAAGATCAGGTAATGTTATCGGAGGTGGCGATTGGTCAGATGACAGGTTAATCCCTGACATTTTAAATGCCTTTGAGAACAAACAAGCTGTTATCATTCGAAACCCCAAATCGACAAGACCATGGCAGCATGTGCTTGAACCGCTTTCTGGTTATTTGGTCCTTGCCCAGCATTTATACAATGACCCTCAAGATTATGCAGAAGGATGGAATTTTGGGCCTAAGGATGAAGATGCCAAACCAGTTGATTGGATCTTAGATAAAATGGTCGATAAATGGCAGGGTAATGCCAGTTGGCAATTAGATAATGATTCACATCCACATGAAGCAGGATTTTTAAAGTTAGATATATCTAAAGCCAAATCAAAATTAAATTGGCAACCGACATGGCAGCTTGAGAAAACATTAGAACGAACTATTCAATGGCATCAAATGTGGTTAAATAAAGTAGATATGCAACACATTTGTCTGAATGAAATTAATGATTATATGAGAGACATGAACAATGAAAACCACTGATTCACTAAGAGAAGAAATCGCTGCACTTGTTAAAGAGTATGCTGCGCTGCAATATGCAGAAAAAGAGTTCGTACCAGGTACAAGCATTGTCCCTCCATCAGGAAAAGTAATGGGGGAGACTGAGCTTCAGTATATGGTTGAAGCATCACTAGATGGTTGGCTAACAACCGGCCGTTTTAATGACCAGTTTGAAAAGGAATTAGCTGAATTTATTGGCATTAAACACCTTATTTCAGTGAACTCAGGATCATCAGCGAATCTAGTTGCATTTGCGACGTTAACTTCTCCAAAGTTAGGTGAGCGTGCCATTCAAAAAGGTGATGAAGTTATCGCTGTTGCAGCAGGTTTTCCAACAACTGTTAATCCTATAGTGCAATATGGCGCAATCCCTGTTTTTGTTGATGTTGATATAAAAACACATAACATTGATGCCGATTTGATAGAGGCTGCAATCACACCTAAAACAAAAGCCATTATGTTGGCTCATTGCTTAGGCAACCCATTTGATTTGGCAAAAGTGAAAGCAATCTGTGAAAAATATAACCTATGGCTAGTAGAAGATTGTTGTGATGCATTAGGTGCTAAGTTTGATGACAAAATGGTAGGTACTTGGGGCGATATTTCGACGCTTAGTTTTTATCCTGCTCATCATATTACCATGGGTGAAGGTGGAGCGGTATTTACCAACAATAGTCAGCTCATATCTATTGCTGAATCATTTCGTGATTGGGGACGTGATTGTTATTGTAAACCAGGTTGCGATAACACTTGTGGTACACGATTTAATCAGCAGCTTGGCTCATTGCCACAAGGTTATGATCATAAATATACTTATTCACATTTAGGTTACAATTTAAAAATAAGTGATATGCAAGCTGCTTGTGGAGTCGCTCAGCTACAGCGAGCGCCAGAATTCATAAGAAAAAGAAATGAGAATTTTGAGTATCTAAAAAATAGATTGTCTACTTTGACTGATTTTATTGAGTTTACTGATGCAACAGAAAACTCAACTCCATCTTGGTTTGGGTTTCCAATTACAGTAAAAGAATCATCCGGTGCTAGCCGAGTAGATCTAACCAAATATTTAGACCAGAATAAAATTGGTACTCGCCTTTTATTTGCAGGTAATCTAACTCGACAACCTTATTTTGAAAATGTTGAGTATCGGGTTTCTGGTGAATTGACCAACACTGATATTACTATGAAAAGTACTTTATGGTTAGGTGTCTTTCCCGCATTAGGTAAAGATCAATTAGACTTTATTGCTGAAAAATTAGAAGAATTTTTTGGCGTTAATTTTTAATAATGGAAAAAAATAAAACGATCTTACTAACAGGGGCAACCGGTTTTTTAGGTAGTCATTTGCTTGAAGGCCTTTTAGAAAAAGGTTATAAAGTTGTTATTTTAAAACGGTCTACATCTAATATTTGGCGGATTAAGCACTTACTGAATCAAGTAAAAAGCTATGATGTTGATGTGCAGCCTCTAGAGTTAGCCTTTGAACAACAACGGATTGACGCTGTGATGCATACCGCTTGTCATTATGGGCGTAATGATGATTCGATATATCAAGTTGTCGAGACTAATCTCATGTTCGGTTTGCGAATTTTAGATGCGGGTCTAAAATTCAACACTACCACCTTTTTTAATACTGACACATTATTACACAAGCATTTAAACGTGTACTCGTTATCTAAAAATCAATTTGTAGAGTGGTTGAAGCAGCAGTCTGACAAAATTCAAGTGATTACTCTTAAACTTGAACACATGTATGGTCCAGGAGATGATATTACTAAGTTTGTGCCTTGGGTCTTGTCACAGCTTAAATCTAATTCACCAGAAATTAAACTCACTGTAGGTGAGCAGCAGCGTGATTTCATTTATATTGATGATGTGATTTCTGCTTTTATGTTGCTTTTTGAGAAATCAGAAGCCCTACCTGATTTTTCTGAGTTTGATGTGGGAACTGGAACACTGACTTCAGTAAGGGACTTTATTGAAAACTTAAAAGTGACCTATGAAAAAGAAATAGGCACAGTCCGAACACAGCTGAATTTTGGTGCTATCCCTTATCGAGATGGTGAAATGATGACGGTAGAAGTTAATAATGAAAAGCTTAAGATTTTAGGTTGGCAAGCAAAAACATTATTAGACCATGGGCTGAGAAAAACTATTAAAAATAACTAGGTCAAGTTGTAAAGCTAAGAATGAAGGGGGCGTTATGAGGTTCCCCCAAAATAACGGGTGGATTTACTAAAGGGCATTACCCTGTCGCTTAATAGCTTTTTTAGCCGAGCATAAAAACCGCTACGATGAAGCTTTAATACGCGACACATGGCCATAACTGAAAATAGGTTTTGGTGGTTACGAATGAAGCGGTACTTTACTCTGGGTTGTTGGCAAAGTACCTTGCGGGGGATTACCCCCTCTTCGGTTAGGATTTTCTGATGCTTTATATCATGTTACTTCACGAGGGAATGAGAAGAAGGCGATTTATCGCGAGGGATTACAAAAAAGAACAGCAGGGACAGTAAAAATTAAAATAATAGGTAGGCTGAAGGTTATGTGGGGCTAAATACAGAAAAAGTGGCTGATTAAAGATTTAGATGGCAACTAATTCGAAAAAAAACACTGTTTTGATAGGCAGGAGTTAGCCCCTTTTATTTTAATGCTTATCATGTCATTATTTTTTATAACTCCTGTATTTAACGGGATAATGAAACCAGCATTTCCAGTGGTGGATTTTTTAGCATCAATTAGATCTTGCCTGAAATTATCACATTTAAATTCTAAGTGATATTCGTCATTAATGAGTAGTTCTACTGTAATAGATTCGTTATTATTTA
>Ga0209707_1001937_pt1 | contig 11216 bp, 8 predicted proteins | sample EN4Hudsemesocosm_FD_184630 | JGI IMG/M metagenome (GOLD analysis project Ga0209707, IMG submission 184630) | Methane-oxidizing microbial communities from mesocosms in the Hudson Canyon - EN4B Hudson Canyon (SPAdes) (version 2) | ecosystem: Environmental > Aquatic > Marine > Cold seeps | place... | reverse complement strand
GCACAAAGGGTTTTTCACGTCGAGATGATAAATGATGCAAGTTTCGAGCAACGACTTCTTTACCCGTACCGGACTCTCCCAAGATTAAAACATTGGCTTCAGAATCTGACACCTGATCAATCATTTGTTGAACAGCCTTCATCGGACGACTGTTACCTACTAAACGGCGGAAATCATAGCCTTGCTGTTGTTCAGAGGATTCTTGCTGACCACGATAAACAGTTGCCTGTTGTAATGCATTGCTTAATTGGGGATATTTAACCGGAAAACGTAATGAGCCTAAAGTGCCTGGAAAATCAGCCACTTCTGATTCAGGGAAATCTAACTGAAAAACAGGAACCCGTGCTTCATTATTAACTAAGTCACGTAAGACTTGTTTGGTTTGATGTTTATCGCCACAGTCACCTACTATCGCCATCACCACATCAGATAACTCGCCAGCATCTTCAAACCAAATATCGGGGTCTTGGACAATGACTGGCTGACAGTTAATAAATTCAACTAAGGTTGATAAAAGCTCACGACGATCCGTATCAACATCTATCAACAATACATTGTTTGCACTCATCGCAGCCCCATAACCTAATCTTAATGTTACATCGAAAAGTTCAATGTAAGCTCTTCATAAAGTTAGATTTAAACATTTAAAGCTAGTATTGTCAAAAAAATGACGCTGGTACTTTTAGGGAAAGGTAATCTTTATAAAATTACTGCGTGTATGCTTTATTTACTTTGTTGCCCTGCTGAATTTTTTGTAGCTCTTTCGCTAGTTCAGAACGCTGCTGAATACACACAGATTCTAGCTGTTCGTTGAGCGCAACTAACTCAACCATTGGCTCACGTATTTTGGCATATTGTTCATCATCTAAATCAAGATTATCTAAGCTTAAGACTGATAAACTAGCACGTCGTTGCTCTTCTAACTCTAAAAACTGTTCCCATTCGCCTGATTCAGCCAGCTCCAGTAATTGCTTACTTTTACTAACTCCATCTAAGACTGAATCAAGAATAGAAGTCATATAATTTATTTTATCGTCGTTGTATTGTGATGCTCTTGTGGAATACCATCCCAACCCGATTTCACTTGAATCATTAATTGAGCAACTTCATCAAGAATTTCCGGATCATTCTTAATATTTGCTTCTAATAAACGTTGTTCCATATATCCATATAAAGAATACAAGTTTTCAGCGAACTCACCACCAAGCTCCACATTCAAACAACCACGAAGGCTATCTATGATAGAAATAGTCCAACTGATATTCTCACCTTTTTTTGCTACCTCATTGGCAGCCATAAAGCGTTTTGATGCCATAATCTTATCAAGCACACCTTCCATCAACATTTGAACCAACCTATGTGGTGATCCAGCTTCTGCTCCACCATGAATATAGTTATGTTGGTACTGTTTCATCGCAGCGTTGGCATTCATATATTTATCCTTTTCCATATCTTTTCACAATACCGTAATAATATTGCCTTCACCTCTTATATCGTCAGAATATTTCTAATCTTTAGCCAAAAAAGTATAAATGTCCAATTAATTATGAATATATAGATTTGCTGCTTTGTAGGTTGGAATTTATTCCAACATAGTGGGTATCTGTCTAACTTCTGCCTGTAGGACTAAAGCTCCGATCTACAAATTTCATTCCTAAATTCAGGTGTTGATCACTAACTTTTGTAGGTTGGAATTCATTCCAAGATGGCGGGGTAACTTGTTCAACTTCTGCCTGTAGGACTATAGCTCTGACCTACTCTTACCTTCTTCGAATTGAATTAGGCTCAGGTAAACTCGCCAATTGTGAACTCAAATAATCACCTAGCGATGTTAGCTGAGCAACCAAAATATCCATGGCAGAGAATTGTGCACGGTATCGAGCATCTAATGTCGCTAATCGTCGATCTAGACGCTCTCGGTCATCATCTATAGAATCAATATTAGACTTTAATCCATCTTCACGTGAAGTCAAAATACCATCATCAGTAATATAACGTTCTAAAACATTATCTAATGATTTTGCTAAACCATTTTCAGAAGCAAATAACTGTGACACTGCCGTGTAGTCTTCAGTCATCACGCTATCAATTTTCAGAGCATCAACTTCTAAATGCCCCTCATCATCTGTCGTAATACCGATACTGACTAAAGAATCAAAACTCACCCCTGCCACAGAATCCGTTATTGTTCGTCTAATTTGATCTTGCACACCCCGTAATGCTGAATCACCAAGTAAGGTTCCAGCTGCACCCGTATCAGCATTATATGAAGATAGAGCGCTCATCGTATCGACCAATGAATTATAAGCCTCAACAAAACTGTTCACATTTGTAAGGAGCCCACCCTTATCAAGGCCAATAGCTAATGTTTCAATTGTTCCTGGCTCTTGTGTTTCAAGCGTAAATTTAACGCCAGCAATCACATCAGAAAATGAATTACTGTCTCTCGTCACTGTTTGACTATCGACATTTATGATTGCATCTTGTGCGGGTTGAATTGATGTTAAATTGACGGTTGCTAGACGAGATAAACCTGAGGCATTGGTATGATTGCCATCATCATCTGTAGCCGTAATCGAAATGATATTTGCAGAACCTAGTTTATCGGATGACAGTATTAAGCGTGAACCATCATCCACATTGATAATAGAAGCTGTTAGCCCTGGATTATTACTTGCCGCATTAATCGCATCACGCACATCTGTTAAGGTATGATCACTATCAACTGTAATTTGGAATGAATCAGCACCTAAGCTTAAATCCAAGGTTCCCGCCCCAACGAGCTCATCATCACCGGTAAAATTACCTGACCGAGACTTAGCAGAAGCAGCTAGTTGAACCACTTCAATATCATAGTTTCCAGGAACAGCTGTTTCATCAGCAGTCGCTGAAAATAGATCGGTATTACTTGATGTTGATGTCCGACCTAAGAAGTCAGCTGGATCATTCAACTTTTGAACGCTTGCTTGAAAAGAGCTTAGTGCACTCTTTAAACTGCCATAGGCAGATAAATCTGCCTGTAATGTTGCTTCTTTTTTATTGAGACGATTAGCTGCAGGCTCACCTTCGGCAGCAACCAACTGTGTTACTAGGCTTTCAATATCCAGTCCTGAACCGATACCACCTGATGTAATCGCCATGTTTCAATCCCTCATCCTAATGCTGGAATAAATTCCAACCTACATCAGTATTTTCATATGTAGCTTGGATTTTAATCCAACATTTACGTATTTCAATGTCAGCTAAACCTGCGAACTAAATAAACTTACTACATCATCTTTTTGCTCAGCTATCTGTCTTGCAATAACTAACACTTCTTCTGATGGGAACTGGCGAATAATTTCTTCAGTCTTTTTATCTAATACTGTCACTACTTCTTTGCCACTGTCATCATCAATTGTGAACTGCAAGCTTCGTTCCACATTTTGCATATGTTCATTAATTTGAGCAACCGCACTTTTCAGCGCTTCTGTACTATCTTCTGTTTGAGATTCAGCTGGCACTGCAGTTTCTACTATAGTCTCAACTGATGCAGTCTCAACAACGTTCCCCTCAACGCTAGAAGCCTTGGTTAGCGCATGGCCTTCCAAAGAAACTGGGTTAACTTGATTAGTTGTAATTTCCATCACACGATCCCCTTGATGTTCTTTAAGAGAAATGGTGAGCCCAACGTCTTAGGCTCACCATCATCCGATCTCTTATCCTAACAAGCTTAATACATTTTGTGGCAATGCGTTAGCTTGAGCTAACATTGCAGTACCTGCTTGCTGAAGGATTTGAGCACGAGTCAAGTTTGCAGTCTCTTGTGCGAAATCCGCGTCAAGAATACGACTACGTGACGCACTCAAGTTCTCAACAGTTGTACTAAGGTTATTGATAGTTGATTCAAAACGGTTTTGAATCGCACCAAATGTGCTTCGTAAATCACTTACTGATGTTAAGGCAGCATCAACACGACGAATCGCATCATTTGCATCGGTAACAGTATTAACATCTACAGTAGTCAAGCTACCTGATGCAGCATTTACACCCGCTGTTCCAGAAGTAAGAACCGCTAAGCCTTGTGCACCAGTAACAGTAATAGTGTCACTAGAATTAATAGTCATCACATTATTAGCATCTAACTCAGCAGTCGCATTACCAGCTAATGCTGTATTTACTGCATCCACTAAACTCTGGACCGTTGTGTAAGTACCATCTTCCACTGCTACTGCAGTTGCTGAACCCAACTGAATACTAAAGTCACCGGCAACCGTTACTGAAGCAGCTGCTACCAAAGGTGTATCAGCCACACCAGCAGCAGTATTACCCGCTACATTTTGTGCTGTAATTGTTCCTGCATCAGCTCCACCAATTGCAAAACTACCTGTGAAGTTTGAACCATCAGTAACGGTAATCTCCGTACCACTTGCTGCGGCTGTAAATGTCGCAGTAGCATAATCTGTTGCACTTGTTATTGCACCTAACACATCAGCAGCACTGGTTATATCACTATCTAAAACAACGGTGATAGCATTCGCCTCTGCATCGGTAATTGTAAAGGTAAGGTTTGCATCTGTGTCATCACCAACACCAGCTACATTACTAACTTCTTCATTTGTAATCGTTGTCGCATCAGTTCCACCAATTGCAAAACTACCAGTGAAGTTTGAACCATCGGTAATGACAATATTAGTTCCACTTGCTGCGGCTGTAAATGTCGCAGTAGCATAATCTGCGGCACTTGTAATTTCACCTAACAAATCAGCAGCACTGGTTATATTACTATCTAAAACAACAGTAAAGCCATTTGACTCACCATCAGCAATTGTGAATGTTCTATTTGCTAGTGTATCTTCATCTCCACCAGAAGCATCCACAACATTTGTTGTTGCTAATGTACCTGAAGCGGCACCAATACTATTCGTGTTTGTACTCGGTAAACCCGCTGTTGCATAAGTCAAGGTAACCGTATCAGTAGTTGCTGATGCAGTTATGTCATTTAATGCAGTAAATGTAGGATCCGCATCAGCTATATAAGCGGCAACACCTGCGCTAAGTGCTGCAGCGGTGTCATCAGCGGAAAACCCTGCCATAGTTCTAGTAATTGTTACATTAGTCGCATCGTCAACTGATATAGCATCAGCACCATCTGCAAAAGTAAATGTTACACCATTAACAGCGATACTATCTGTATCAGCTGCGGCAGTTGTAACTTGTATAGTAGATGTACCTGTTGTTGCAGCCACAGTGCTATAATCAGTACCTACTAAATTCGTTGTATCAAAAGTATAAACCGCTGCTGAGCCTGCAACTGTACTGTAATCGGCGACTAGAGCAGCCGTATCAAAAGAATAGGTCGCGGCTGAACCCGTTACTGCTGCTGTGCCGGCTGCAGCCACTGTATTTAAATCAACTGAAGTCGCCGAGGCCAAAGCACCAATCACATTCGATCGCATGCTTGTGCTTAAATCTAATGTAATGGTTTCACCCACATTGGCACCAACTTGGAATGAGGCATTACCAAAACTACCATCTAGAATCTTCTGTCCATTGAAGGCTGTTTGACTAGCAATACGGTCAATCTCTGCTAAACGTTGTTGTACTTCTAAATCAAGTGCTGCTCGATCAGATGATGAGTTGGTTGCATTGGCAGATTGGACTGCAAGCTCACGGATTCTCTGTAAGTTGCTTGTCACTTCTGACAGTGCGCCTTCAGCTGTTTGTGACAGTGAAATTGCATCATTTGCATTTCGTGATGCTTGGTTAAGACCACGAATTTGTGTCGTAAAACGATCAGAAATGGCGAGGCCTGCCGCATCATCTTTGGCACTATTAATACGTAGGCCTGATGATAAGCGCTGCAGTGACGTTGCTAAATCTGATTGAGATGAGTTTAGATTTCGCTGTGCATTCAATGATGCAACATTAGTATTAATTACTGAAGCCATCGTTAATTTCCTTTATTTGCCTATTTATTTATACAACTCAATGGTCTGTGTTATTTTTTTGACAGACAATTATCGTGTGCTAGTAATTTAGCAATTACTGTGCCATGTTTTATTTTTGATATTTATCAATTGCTTATGATGTTTCTTCGAAAGTCGTGGGGTTGGGTTAAAACCCAACCTACAAATAAGAACCCTGACTACAAGAAGTTAAATAGGGATAAACCCTGGACTTTCACAAACGATTGCTGGGCAGCTTGTAAAGCGGTTGTTTGCAATGTTAATCGTGAGATAGCTTCGGCATAATCAAGATCTTGGATTTGTGATAGTGTTGTTTGCATATTGACCGCTAAACCTTCATTAACTTGGCGTTGTTGATCGATTGCATTTAAGCGTGAACCTACTTTAGCTCTGGTATCTACAACGGTATTGAGTGATGCTGTAATGTTTGTTAAGAAATCACCATTATTTGGGGAGTCATGGGCACCCACGGTATTGTTATTCAATGCTTGAACAAAGTTATCAATCGTTTTGAACATTGATTGACTTGCTGTTGTCACTGATTTCTCGACAATAATGGTGTCACCATCAAGCGGTGTGCCAGATAATGAGACTGATATTGATGGGAAATTGGGATTCAGTATTCCTAAGTCAATATTCATTCCATCGACATAATCAACTGTAGATGTATTAATACCATCAGTAATATCATATTGAGCGGGAACACCTATAATGGGCGGAAATGCGAGAGGCTCAGCGACTATCTCTGCCCTAAAGCTAAATCTTATAGGCGGAAAGGTTTCAGCCACACCTGAATCTTCAGTTATGTTTACTTGCCCTGTTCCAGTTCCGTTACTAACTGTTAATACATCGATATTATCTGGCGTACCTGATAATGTCACTGTCATCGGTGGAAAATTAGGGTTAAGGGCTGCTAGATCCACATTCATAGGATCGGTATAAGCAAGTGTGACGGGGGCATTTACGCCATCATCAATCGTATATTGGTTTAAAGCGAGATCGTAAGTAAAATCAATATCAGGAAATGTTGCTGTTCCGCCTGTATATGAATTAACGGCTATGGTTCCTGAGCCGGTATTAGTACCTGTAGCACTTGTAACGGGAGCAAGTGTTGATGATATGGTTGTGGAAATGACTGGAGACTCAAATACTTTATTACCAGGATCATTACTCTCAATCAAAACACCACTGCCAACTTTTATATTTCGCTGACCTTCATCACCTTGATAAGCTCCATGAAGCGTTTCGTAAGGTTGTGAGTTTGAACTAAAGCCTGAAAATAAATAATCTCCATTTGAGTCACGGGTATTGGCCATTGCTAGCAATTGCTCGTTGAGCTGACTTATTTCAGCTGAAATAGCTTGGCGATCACTTTGAGTATTTGTAGCATTGAGAGCCTGAACAGCAAGCTCCCTTATACGTTGCAACATATCACTTGTACTCGCTAACACGCCTTCTTCTACAACTTGTTTATTTTCAGCTTTATCGGCATTCACTAAATATTGTTCTGATAATCCTAGTTCACGTTGTAAATTTAATATCTCAACTGAACCAGCAGGATCATCAGAGGGATTTAAAATACGCTTCCCTGTTGCAAGCTGTTGCTGCGTTCTACTTAACTCTGTCTGCTGATTAAGCATTGAAGTCAGGTTCTGATTAAAGATATGTGAAGTAGAAATACGCATGTTTTGTCCTTTACACTACTCTAAGGAGGGTATCGAATATAGTATTAGCAGTCTTAATTATCTGAGCTGCCGCCTGATAAGCCTGCTGAAACTTAATTAAATTGGCCGCTTCTTCATCCAAATTAACGCCTGATACCGTCTCGTAGCGTAATTTAGTTTGATCAAGTAAGCCTTGTTGTGTCTTTTGGCCTGCTTCTGACTGATGCGTTCTAGTCGCAACATTGGCCACTAACACCCCTAAAACATCACCAAACGAGTGCGTATTTGAACCCGTACCATTTGGATCTAAAGTCTTAGATGTCTGAATGTCCGCCATGGCAAGTGCATTACGATTATCACCTACGGCTATACCCGTTAAATCGACACTTTGTAATGCGAATGTATCAGTCGCTTGCGGAATGCCACTGATTGTTACTGTTAAATCAGGTGGTGTGCCACCTGACCAAACTAATGATGCCAAATCAACTGTTAAACCACTTTGGCTAGAAGGGTCATAGGCAAAGCTTGCTGTTTCCGTTGTTAAATTATCGGTAATCGTGTAATTGGTTCCATCAAAGCTAAAGCTCAAATTTGTTGATGGATAAGTTGGCGGTACGCCTGAAAATGGCGTAGTTCCATCAACAGATTTTATTTCTATCTGGCCCGTGCCTGCATTAGCAACATTATTTTGTATTGAAACAGGAAGTCCTACAGCAATGTCACGTGCATCAGTCAGTGCCACACGAATATTGCCAGCATTGACAGTGCCCGTAGTCGGTATAGTGAAAAATTCTCCACCTAAATCGCCACTCAAGGTGATCCCTTTCTGATGCTGCTCATTAAACACACTGGCAACGCCTGCAGCCATGCTATCTAATTCTGTTTGAGCAGATAAAATCACATCACTCCGAACACTTAATAAACCACCAATCTGACCGCCCGTTATTTGTTTGGTAACATTAATTTGACTCGCGCCATAACCAATATCTTGTTGTAAAGGATCCGTCGGATTAGGAATTAAACTTAAATCAAGCTGGGTATTACCCACAACCAATGCCTGTCCGTTACCAATAAATACATTGATAGAACCATCATCTTGGACCGTCGTATCAACAGATACCAAGGCTGATAATTCATTTAATATTTGATCACGTTGATCGAGTAAATCATTAGGAGGAACCGCCCCCCCTCCTGAAGCATCAATAATCGCCTGATTTAAGTTCGATATACTTTTCGACATAACATTAATGTCTTTAACAATAACATCAAGCCCCGAATTAACTTGGTCTTTATAACTTTCTAATTGCTGATCAAGCGTGTTAAGTCTATTTGTAAATATTTCAGCTTGAGAGAGCATTACCTGACGAGCAGGAATCGAAGTGGGGTCATTGGCTACTTCATGCACAGCATTAAAGAAGTCTTCCATACCTTTACTAACGGATAACTCTGGCGTGGAAAGTAAATCATCTAACTGGCGTGCAAATTGATTAAACGTGTCTAATTGTGCTTCTTGAGACGTATAAACCCGTACCTGTACCGCCAGAAAATTGTCGAACATTCGTTCAACTGTGCTGATGTTAACGCCCGAACCAACATAAAATCCACCTTCAAAGTTAGCTGGATGTGTTGCAAACTCTGCTCTCTGACGGCTATAACCCTCAGTATTAATATTACTAATGTTATGGCTGGTTGTAGATAATGCAGTTTGGGTCGCCGACAGTGCTGTCGTGCCCAGATTTAGCAAATCAGTCATAAAAAGTTCCTCATATCATCGTTTATCGACAAAAGTCATGAATACTTTAGCTCTTGCGAGAATTGTGCCACTGTTGAACTATTCATTATTTGTTTGATTTTGTCAGAATAGGCTGGATCCGTTGCATAACCTGCTTTATGCAGACCTTCAATGAATTTTTCAGGATCTTCAGCTTGTTTTAGTGCTGCCTGATAACGTGGTTGAGTTTGTAAAAAGTTGACATAATCATTAAAACTATCTTGATATGAATCATATGATCTAAATTTTGCTTGCTCATTAACAGCAACACCGTCGCGATATTCCAGCGTATCTGTTGCAGTTGAGTCTCCTTGCCAGCGGCTATCTGCTTTAATATTAAACAGGTTGAAACTTGAGCTTCCATCCGCATTTTTAATAACATGTTGTCCCCAGCCAGTTTCTAAAGCTGCTTGAGATAATAATGCTTTAGCTGTGGTACCAATTCTTTCGGCAGCTTGTTTTGCCAATGGCAAGAGTTGTTGCACAAAATGTGTCGGTGAATCGAATGAAGGTCCATTCGATGCTGATACCGTTGTAAGTTCTGCTGCAGGTTTAGACTGCATAATTTTTTGTAATAAGGCCGGATTTTCAATCGATTGTAATGCCGGTCTGATATGAACCGTATCCATATTATTTTTTGTTGGGTCCACACTCATTGATGATTTGTCATCAACGTGCCCACCGAGTTGACGTAAAATAACATCACGTAAGCCTAAGCCGCCTTTTGATGAAATATCCATCGCGAGCTGTTGATCAGACATGCCTTGATACATATCACTTTGTGAACTATCAAATATGCCATCAGCTAAACTAGCTTGACGCATGCTTTTCAGCATCATATTGACAAACATTGACTCAAATTGACCAGCAACTTGTTTTAAGGTTTCTTGATCTTTTTGATCATTATTTGCTGAGCGACGAAGCTCGGCTAAGCCTTTAAAGTCAACAGATGTTTGGGCAATACCCGTATTAAGAGCCATGATTTAAATAATCACTAACTCAGCACGTAAAGCACCTGCTTGTTTTAGCGCTTCTAGTATTGCCACTAAATCACCTGGTGCAGCACCCACTTGATTAACTGCACGTACTATTTCATCCAATGTCACACCAGGATTAAATATAAACATCCGGCTATCATCTTCAGTAATTTCTATATTATAGTTAGGTGTAACCACTGTTTCACCATTACTAAATGCATTTGGTTGGCTGACTTCAGCATCTGCTGAAATGGTGACTGATAAGTTACCATGTGTGACAGCTGCTGGTGATACTCGAACATGTTGACCAATTACAACTGTTCCTGAACGTGAATTTACTACAATCTTAGCGGCCGCTTCACCCGGTTTAAGCTGAAGGTTTTCTACCAATGATAAGAAAGGAACGCGTTGACTCGGATCACGAGGTGCATTCACCTTGATAGATGATGCATCCATAGATTTAGCAGTACCTTTACCTAAAGTATGATTAATAGAATCCGTTAAACGACTTGCTGTGGTGAAGTCTGCTTGGTGCAAATTCAAGATGATATGGTCACCGACATTAAAGGCATTTTGAACTGTACGTTCTACCGTTGCCCCATTTGGGATTCGTCCTGCACTCGGAATATTAACCGTTACACGTGAACCATCTCCTGCTTCTGCACCAAAGCCACCAACAACCATATTGCCTTGTGCCATCGCATAAATCTGACCATCAGCACCTTTTAATGGTGTCATAATCAAACTACCTCCACGTAGGCTTTTTGCATCACCTAGTGACGATACTGTCACATCAATCGTTTGGCCTGGTTTTGAAAATGGTGTTAAATCAGCATGCACCGCTACCGCAGCGACA
>Ga0209707_1001929_pt1 | contig 11234 bp, 11 predicted proteins | sample EN4Hudsemesocosm_FD_184630 | JGI IMG/M metagenome (GOLD analysis project Ga0209707, IMG submission 184630) | Methane-oxidizing microbial communities from mesocosms in the Hudson Canyon - EN4B Hudson Canyon (SPAdes) (version 2) | ecosystem: Environmental > Aquatic > Marine > Cold seeps | place... | reverse complement strand
TATTCCCGTTATACAAGAATCAGCATCAACATTCTCCAATATCGAAAAAACCTTAAATTCTCTTGCCAGTAATTCAGCAGATGTTTTAGAAAAAATTGATCACTTGTTAAGTGCTGATAATTTAAATAATGTGAATGATATTTTAATGGAAACAAAGTCTCTACTGGCAGCGTTAAGCAAACAACAACCGCAAATAAGTCATTTACTTGATACTGGGGTTGCTGCAGGAAAAAGTATTGATGATGCTTTTAAGCAGGTCACTCTTGCTGCAGATAGTGTTGCGGCAATGACCAAAGAGTTAGAGTCAAATGGCAATATTATGGAAACACAATTTGGTCAGACATTAGCTGAAATTGATTCAGCTTCAAATAGTGTTGAAAAAATGGCCGATAGTTTTAAGCAGAATTATGCTGATATTGGTCAGGAGATAAGTGGTGAAGTAGAGCATAGCCTCGTTTTATTTAGACAATTGCTTTATCAAATGGATAGCTTGGTTGTTGAGTTACAAAGAACTGCCAGAAGTATTGATGATAGCCCTAGTGATTTGTTATTTAAGCGTAGTCAGACTAAATTAGGACCAGGAGAGGAGGCTAAAGGTGGGAAATAAATTACTCAGTTTTTTGATTTTTATAGCCATGAACGTGGCGGGGTGTAGCATCATTACCCCAGAGCCAAGTCAAGCTATTGAGGTTTATACACTATCTCCAAATTCATTAGAAGCAGGAGCTTCAGTAGAAAGTAAAGCTGATAATGCTGTGGTATTAGCACTTTCAACTATTCGTAGTTCACGCGCTTTGATGAGCCCAGATATTATTTATAGAGATAGCAAATATGGCTATGACAGCTATGCCTATAGTCGATGGAGTGATAGTCCTGCTAAATTATTAGAAATCGTCTTGCAGCAAGCTTTGTTTCAGAATCGATCTATCTCAGCTGTGATTCCTAGAGAAATATCACCAGCAGATTTATCATTAGAAACGACGTTATTAGATTTTAGTCACCATATTCAAAATAATGATACTTCTATGGGACGTGTCGCGCTACATGTCTATTTGATTGATAGCCAGACGAAGGCGGTATTGGCGAATGAAGCATTTTCAACAGAAGTGTTGGCTGCACCAAGAAATGCTCAGGGAGCGACTACTGCACTTAATCAGGCAAGTAGAATTGTAGTGGAGCAAGTCAATAGTTGGTTAGATAAACGTATTACTAGTTTAGGAAAACAATAGAATAACCTTAGTGTGCAATAGCTCGCGGAAGTTCTTTGGCTTGTGGAACCCAGTCTTGAACTTCCGATGCTGATGGAACCTGACGAACAAGGTTTTTTTCATCATTCACATTAGCCATTCTCACGTGTAAGTTTTCAGCATTACGTTGTGCTAATTCAGGCACAGTATCTACACCGGCACATTCAAGAAGATCTGCATATTGGGTGCTAACACCTTTAATCCTAGATAAGCCTGCTCAATTTTCCCAGCTTAGAACGAGCTTTTCACTAATGCCAGTTTTTCTCGCAATATCAGTCCGTCCTTTTTTTACACAGCATACTTCTAATAGGTTTTCTACTGAAGTAATGCCTGCATCTTCAAGTTTGGCTGCATATGTTCCGCCAAGACCTTCTATATCTGATAATTTAGTCATAATTATTTTCCTTTAATTTCCTCCTGAAATTATTGTGTTTGCACGACAATAAGCTCCCTCTCATTGTTGGCACTAAATTAGGCAAAGAATAATGTAAGAGTAATTTAATCGTGCTAGACGATATTATAATAATGCAACTATTACCATTATCTGATTTATGAATTGATTATGAAGACTATTCAATTAAAAACAAAAACCTAAGGTCTTAGCTATAACGCTTTGAGAAAGTAGCTGTAAAATCCAAAACTGAAATACAAATAGATCTAAAAATTGAAACATGGAGGGCTAATAGTTGCGGTATAGTGAGCCTTTACCTTGTATTCCTGCTAGTATATGTTCGTTTTGAAAATGTTTATTGAGAGTTACTTTTAAACGAATGAAAATCTTAATTAGTAATGATGATGGTTATATGGCAGAAGGCATTCGCGCATTAGCGGATGCAATGTCTAGCCTTGGTGATATTACCGTAGTTGCACCTGATCGAAATCGTAGTGGTGCAAGTAATTCGCTGACGCTAGAAAACCCTTTACGTGTTAACAAGTTAGATAGTGGTGTCTATCGTGTTGAAGGGACGCCAACAGATTGTGTTCATTTAGCGATTACAGGGTTATTAGACGATGAACCTGATATGGTTGTTGCAGGAATTAACGCAGGTGCAAATCTAGGCGATGATGTCTTATATTCTGGAACTGTCGCGGCTGCGATAGAAGGGCGATTTTTAGGCCTACCTGCTGTCGCTATTTCACTCAATGGACATACTGCAACGCATTATGAAACAGCTGCTTGGGCTGCAAAGAAGTTGATTTCTCAATTATTGACATCATCATTACCTGCGGACACTATTTTGAATGTAAATGTACCTGATTTGCCTATAGATAAAATTACAGGTTTTGAAAGTACGCGTTTAGGACGTCGCCATAAGGCTGAACCTGTTATCAAAGAACTTGATCCGAGAGGGAGACCTATGTATTGGGTCGGACCTGCTGGTGAAGAAGAAGATGCAGGACCGGGTACTGATTTTGATGCTGTTAATCGTGGTGCTGTGTCTGTTACGCCCTTACAAATTGATTTAACGCATTATGATGCAATTGATGGTGTTGCCAATTGGCTGCAGGGAGTATCTAAGTGACGCCTAATCAACGTGGTATAGGCATGACATCACAACGAACGCGTGATCGCTTGATTATGCGTTTGAAAGAGCAGGGGATCGAAAGCACAGAAGTCTTATCTGTGATGAAGGAATTACCTCGTCACCTATTTGTAGATGAAGCTTTAGCAAGTCGTGCTTATGAAGATACAGCCTTACCTATTGGACATGGGCAAACTATTTCTCAACCTTTTATTGTCGCTAAAATGACGGAAATTTTATTGCAAGGTTTACCCAAAAATAAGGTGCTAGAAGTAGGGACAGGCTCCGGTTATCAAACGGCTGTACTATCACGACTGGTGGATAGAGTCTTTAGTGTAGAACGTATTTCACCTTTGCAAAATCAGGCTCGCGAACGATTTTATCAGCTCAAGTTTAATAACATTAAGCTAAAACACAGTGATGGTAGCTGGGGCTGGGAAGATAATGCGCCTTATGATGGCATTATTGTTACTTGTGCCCCTGAAGAAGTTCCTCAAGAACTACTAAAACAACTTGCACCAGGAGGGCGTTTAGTTATTCCTGTTGGTGGTAGTTCGGGTCAGTCATTACGAGTGATTGATCGCAATGGCAATACCTTTGAAGAAACGGAACTAGATGCCGTTAGTTTTGTACCCTTGTTATCAGGTCAGATTTAGTGGGACTATTTTCTGCATTATATAAACGTGTGATGCAATGGTCTCGTCATCAATATGCAACATATTGGCTTGCATTAGTGAGCTTTACAGAGTCTTCCTGCTTTTTGATTCCACCTGATGTCATGCTCGCTCCTATGTCATTAGCTAAACCCCATAAGGCGTGGTTCTATGCTGGGTTAACAACGCTGGCATCTGTATTAGGCGGTTTGCTTGGTTACTTTATTGGTGCTTATGCCTTTCAGTTTATCGAGCCATGGTTAGTTTCTCTCAATTATATGCATGCCTACCATACTGCCGAAACATGGTTTCAGCAATGGGGCTTTTGGGCTATATTTTTAGCGGGCTTTACGCCTATTCCTTATAAAATATTTACCATTGCATCTGGTGCATTAGGAATGGCACTTATTCCTTTTGTGATTGGATCAACTATTGGTCGTGGAATGCGTTTTTTCTTAGTTGCTGGTTTAATGCGTTGGGGCGGTGAACGTTTAGAAGCTAAACTACATACATGGATTGATCGCATTGGTTGGATAACTATTATCGTAGCCATACTAGGATATATATTGCTGAGATAGATGATGAGATATCTACTTGTATTACTCATAATGCTATTAACAGCCTGTGGAGGTGGGGGACAAGCCGTTGCCCCTATTGGTAAATATAGTACATCTACTAAGGCAAAAGTCAGTCAAACAAAAGCGCCCAGTGTTTATAAGGTCAAAAAAGGCGATACCTTATATTCTATTAGTTGGCGCTATGGAATGGACTATAAAACCCTAGCCAAAATAAACAATATTCGCTCACCGTATAAGATTTTTATTGGCCAGAAGATCGTATTTAAGTCGACTAAAAAATATCAAAAAACGGTTAAGAAAAAGACGACAATAAGTAAGAAAAAGACAACAAAGAAGAAAGCGACAACCAATAAAATTGTTAAGAAACCCACAGCAAGCACTCATCCCTCTAATCACTCTATTTCGTGGCGCTGGCCTACGAAAGGTAAAGTCATCTCAAGCTACTCTAAAACGGCGGCGGGTCGAAAAGGGATAAATATTTCAGGTAAATCAGGGCAAAATATCGTATCAGCTGCTGCAGGCAAGGTTGTTTATAGTGGTAATGGTTTGGTTAGGTACGGAAATTTATTAATCATTAAACACAATGATACGTATTTAAGTGCCTACGCCCATAATAAGCGGCTTCTAGTCAAAGATGGTCAATATGTTAAAGCAGGGCAAAAAATTGCCACATTGGGCCGAACAGGAACTCAGCGAGATCAGCTTCATTTTGAAATTAGGCGAAATGGTAAACCTATAGACCCTATGCAGTTTTTACCTAAACGATAAATTCTGGATAGGTTACAATACGCTGTTATTTTTGGAAAAACGTTTGAATTAAGAGGATTGAGTGTTGGAATTAGGTGCAACAATGCAGCGAATTAAAGATCTTCGAGGTCGTAGTGACGATCTTAGGGGGTATCTTTGACTATGATGTTAAGGCTGAACAATTAATAGAAGTCACAAGAGAGTTAGAATCCTCTGCTGTCTGGGATAATCCTGAGCGGGCTCAAAAACTAGGCCAAGACCGCGTTAGTTTAGAGCGAATCGTGACAACGCTATCGAATCAGCGTGAAACACTGGATGATGCCAAAGAATTATTAGAGATGGCTGTCGAAGAGCAGGATCAAGATACATTTGATGCTGTGCAGTCGGATCTAGAAGAATTAGAAACAGCGCTAGCAAAACTTGAATTCCAACGTATGTTCTCAGGAAAAATGGATGCTAATAATGCCTATTTAGATATTCAATCCGGTTCTGGCGGTACAGAAGCACAAGATTGGGCGAATATGGTATTGCGTATGTATCTACGTTGGGGTGATTCTCAAGGCTTTAAAGTCGAGCTAGTTGAAACATCTGCAGGCGATGTCGCTGGTATTAAGAGTGCGACCATTCACCTTCAAGGTGATTATGCCTTTGGTTTATTACGAACTGAAACAGGTGTTCACCGTCTAGTTCGAAAATCTCCATTTGATTCAAGTGCGAAACGCCATACTTCATTTTGTAGTGTATTTGTCTACCCTGAAGTAGATGATAATATTGATATTGATATCAATAAAGCAGATTTACGCGTTGATACTTATCGTGCCAGTGGTGCGGGTGGTCAACATATAAACAAAACAGACTCTGCGGTGCGAATTACGCATTTACCAACAAATACGGTAGTTCAGTGTCAGTCTCAGCGTTCTCAGCACAAAAATAGAGATACTGCGATGAGTTTGTTAAAAGCAAAATTATACGAACTTGAATTACTAAGGCAGAATGAAGAAAAACAAGTGGCCGAAGATGGTAAAGCTGATATTGGCTGGGGCAGTCAAATTCGATCTTATGTATTAGATCAGTCACGAATTAAAGATTTACGAACAAATGTAGAAACAGGCAATACGCAAGCAGTATTAGATGGTGATTTAGAATTATTTATTGAAGCGTCGCTGAAATCAGGATTATAAAGAGAAACGATATGACAAACGAAATAGCACAAGATGAAAATAGACTGATAGCTCAACGACGCGAAAAGTTAACTGAATTACGTGAAAAAGGTAACGCTTTTCCAAATGATTTCCGCCGTAATGTAATGAATTCAGAGTTGGCAGTTGAATATGAAAATACATCAGCAGAAGCGTTAAAAGAAAGTCCTCGCCGCGTTAAAATTGCAGGTCGCTTAATGACTAAGCGTGTAATGGGCAAAGCTAGTTTTGCCAATATCCGTGACATGTCAGGCAATATGCAGCTTTATGTGAAACGAGATGATTTGGCTGAAGGCGTTTACGCTGATTTCAAACGTTGGGACTTGGGTGACATTATTGCAGCTGAAGGCACAATGTTTCGCACCCAAAAAGGTGAACTTTCAGTTTTAGTTGACGATATTCGCTTGCTGACAAAATCATTACGCCCGCTACCTGAAAAATTTCATGGCCTAGCGGATCAAGAAACACGTTATCGTCAGCGTTATGTTGATTTAATCATGAATGAAGTAAGCCGAGAAACATTCATTATTCGTACTAAAGTCATTGATGGTATTCGACGTTTCTTGATGACCAAAAACTATCTCGAAGTTGAAACACCAATGATGCATGTGATTCCCGGTGGAGCCACAGCAAGACCTTTTACAACACACCATAACGCATTAGATATGCCTTTATTCTTACGTGTTGCACCTGAATTATATTTGAAACGATTAGTTGTCGGTGGTTTTGAACGTGTATTTGAAATCAATCGTAACTTCCGTAATGAAGGTTTATCAACCCGCCACAATCCTGAATTTACCATGGTTGAATTCTATCAAGCCTATGCTGACTACAATGATTTGATGGACTTAACAGAAGAAATGTTACGAACTGTCACGCAAGATGTATTGGGAACAGCACAAGTTCATTATCAAGGTACTGATTTAGATTTTTCTAAACCATTCCATAGAATGACAATTATTGAATCAATTTTGCACTTCAACCCCGATATGACCGTTGAGCAATTATCAACACTTGAGGCAGCATCAGAAATTGCTAAAGGATTAGGTATCCCTTTAAAAGATATTTATGGCCTTGGTAAAGTTCAAATTGAGATATTCGAGAAAACAGTTGAACATCGGTTGATGGAGCCAACATTTATAACCGCCTACCCAACAGAAGTATCACCATTAGCTCGTCGTAGTGATGCAGATCCATTTGTAACAGATCGATTTGAGTTCTTCGTGGGGGGGCGTGAAATAGCCAATGGTTTCTCTGAGCTTAATGATGCAGAAGATCAAGCGGAACGCTTCCAAGCTCAAGTTGCCGAAAAAGATGCAGGTGATGATGAAGCCATGCACTTTGATGATGATTATATTCGCGCATTGGAATATGGAATGCCGCCAACAGCAGGTGAAGGTATTGGTATTGATCGCTTAGTTATGTTGTTAACGGATGCTCCATCAATTCGCGATGTTTTATTATTCCCACATATGCGACCTGAAGCTGCGGAATAAAATATTTTAAAAGGCGGCTCATTTTCGTGAGTTGCCTTTTTATAGGCTTTGGAGATAGAATCGAGCCGAACAAGAAACTTACGGATTAGTTTTGGAGAAATGAATATGGATAATTCAAGAAGAAAAAGTAGGCGTACAGAGGCTCGAAGACAAGAAGAGCGCCGTATTATTGCCTATGGTTTTGGCAGTAAAGAATGGCTTGCGATGATCCAGGAGCTTTATTTTTCATGGCCTAAACATGATCTGCGCGTGCATACCCGTCGTGAAAGTGAGCGACGAGCGCTCGAACGTCGCCACGGCAAGGCATTTTCAGAAAAACAAGCAACTGAGTTATTGTCAGATGAAGAAAGACAAATGCTGAGCGAAATATGGACTATGAACTACTAAGAGCCATTAGCTTTCAAGCGTGTTCTAAAAGCGTAACTAGAAACCAAATAGTGCCAATGCTTCAGCATATCCATCACTATGTTCATCAAGCTCAACAACACTGATTTCTGTATCGATACCTAGTTTCTTAAAGGCCGGAACCTTAGAAAGCTCTTCGTTACTGAGTGCCCGATCGGTATTCATATAGCTTTGTAATCGAGCAACTTGAACTAAATCAGCAAGATCAGGACCATTTTCACTATCTCGAGTCAGGTTCTGTTGTTCTTCGACTGCAGTGATTAGGCTTTCAGGGAATTTCCAACTTCTTAAAATGGCTGCGCCAATTTTAGGATGAATAGCTTCTATAACAGCATCTAAAGCAGCTGTATTTTTAACTAATTGTGGTTTTTCATCTGCCTTCATTAAAATAGGAAGAATGCCCACCTCATGAATTAAGCCCGCCAACATTGCCTCATCTGATTTGATATTGACTTGGCCTGAAGATAAAATTTGGCAAATAGCGGAAACATCAGTGCTATGTTCCCAGAGCTCATGCAAGCGATTATCAAGGTTACGTGATGTGGCTTGGAACATTTGCTCCATAACAAGACTTGTTACCAAACTTCTGATAATTGTTTGGCCAAGACGGGCGACAGCCATCTGAACAGTATCAATTTCATGACTACCACGGTAAAGCGGGCTATTGGCTACTTTTATTAAGCGTGTAGATAGTGCCACATCGGTTATAATAATCTCTGCTAATTCTGCTGCAGTTGCATCAGGTTCATCAACAACATCACGAACTCGAAGAGCAACTTCTGGCAATGTTGGCAGCACTAAAGAGCCGCTTTTTAAGTCTTCTAGAAGTTCGTTATAAAATGCTTCTTGGTCTGTCATGGTGGCCCAATTAAGTAAATGTGATTTGAAGTAAGAGCCATTTTCAGTTATTTTGCTTTGTTTGCCAACAGTTTTTTCTATTTTCAGGTGCCGAATTGAACGACGATTTCCCTAGAATTAAACGCCTTCCGCCATATGTATTCAATATTGTTAATGATTTGAAGGCCCAAGCGCGTGCGCGTGGCGAGGATATTATTGACTTTGGTATGGGTAATCCAGATAAGCCTGCGCCGCAACATGTCATTGATAAACTCACTGAAGCGGCACAAAGACCAGATACGCATCGCTATTCTGTATCGCGCGGAATTCCGCGTTTGCGTAAAGCTATTTGTGATTGGTATCAGAGAAAATTTGATGTCAGTTTGGATGCTGAGACAGAAACGATCGTAACGATTGGTTCAAAAGAAGGATTGGCGCATTTAGCTTTGGCTACTGTAGGGCCTGGAGATGCGATTTTAGTCCCTAATCCCGCTTATCCTATCCATCCATATGGCTTTGTGATTTCAGGCGCTGATATCCGTCATGTACCTTTAATTCCAGGTGGTGATTTTTTTGCTGAATTAGAAAAATCAGTAAAAGATTCGTGGCCAAAACCTAAAATGCTGGTGTTGAACTTTCCTGGCAATCCAACAACACAATGTGTTGATTTAGAATTCTTTGAACGGGTTGTTGCCTTTGCTAAGGAGCATGAGATTTGGGTTGTGCATGATTTAGCCTATGGTGAAATTACCTTCGATGGCTATAAAGCACCCTCAATTTTGCAGGTTCCAGGCGCAAAAGATGTGGCCGTTGAGTTCTATACATTATCTAAAACATACAATATGCCAGGTTGGCGAGTAGGATTTATGTCAGGTAATCCTACTTTAGTAAGCGCTTTAGCTAGAATGAAATCTTATTTAGATTATGGCATGTTTACACCTATTCAAGTCGCCGCTATTGCTGCGCTTGATGGGCCGCAAGAGTGTGTGGCAGAGGTCGTTGAAACATATAAAAACCGTCGTGATGTTTTATGTGATGGATTGAATGCTATTGGTTGGGAAGTCGAAAAACCAAAAGCAACGATGTTTGTGTGGGCGAAGATCCCTGAAAAATATCGTGAAATGGGTTCATTAGAATTCACTAAAAAATTATTACAAGAAGCGAAAGTTGCAGTCTCACCAGGCATAGGTTTTGGTGAATATGGTGATGACCATGTGCGCTTTGGTTTAATAGAAAATGAACATAGAACACGTCAAGCGATCCGTGGGATCCGTGATATGTTCAAAAAAGATTAATTAATAAAGGTATCTTTAACGTGCAATCAGTAAAAGTTGGTGTTCTTGGTTTAGGTACAGTCGGTAGTGGTACTGTTAATGTCCTTCGCCGAAATTTAAAAGAAATTACACGTCGTGCAGGCCGCGATATTGAAATTTCTCATGCGGCAGATCGTAGTTTTGATGAACCAAAAGGTTGTGACACAAATGGTATAGCGCTTACGACTGATGCATACGAGATTGTCCGCGACCCGACTATTCAGATTGTTGTTGAACTGATTGGTGGAACAGGTATCGCCCGTGATTTAGTGATGGAAGCTATCTCAAATGGTAAGCATGTTGTGACTGCAAATAAGGCACTGATTGCATTACATGGCAATGAACTGTTTGCAAAAGCACAAGAAAAAGGCGTTACGATTGCCTTTGAAGCTGCTGTTGCTGGTGGTATTCCCATTATTAAAGCAATGCGTGAAGGTTTAGCTGCTAATACAATTGAATGGTTGGCGGGTATCATCAATGGTACGGGTAACTTCATCCTGACAGAAATGCGTGATAAGTCACGTGATTTTGCAGATGTACTGGCTGAGGCTCAAGAGCTTGGTTATGCAGAAGCAGATCCAACATTTGATGTTGAAGGTATTGATGCCGCTCATAAACTAACGATTATGGCTTCAATTGCATTTGGTGTGCCGCTTCAATTTGATAAAGCGTATACAGAGGGCATTAGCAAAATTTCACAAGAAGATGTGAAATATGCAGCAGAATTAGGATATCGAATTAAACATCTTGGTATCAGTAAAAAGACTGAGCAAGGCATCGAGCTACGTGTTCATCCTACAATGATCCCTCATCGTCGTCTTATCGCGAATGTTGATGGTGTGATGAACGCTGTATTAGTTCAAGGTGATGCTGTTGGCCCAACACTTTATTATGGTGCTGGAGCAGGTTCTGATGCTACTGCATCAGCAGTGGTCGCTGATATTATTGATATTGTTCGTGCCTTAACTTCTGATCCTGAAAATAGAGTGCCTCATTTAGCATTCCAACCTGATGCTTTAGTTGATACACCTATCTTGCCAATTTCTGAGGTGGTGACATCTTATTATTTACGAATTCATACTGAAGATAAACCAGGTGTTTTAGCAGACATTACCCACATCCTTGGCGAGCACGGCATTAGTATTGAAGCTATTTTGCAGAAACAGCCAGAAGAGCAAGGTGGAATTGTTCCTGTCATCATGCTGACACAAGAAGTTGTCGAGAAGAATATGAACG
>Ga0209707_1001924_pt1 | contig 11258 bp, 12 predicted proteins | sample EN4Hudsemesocosm_FD_184630 | JGI IMG/M metagenome (GOLD analysis project Ga0209707, IMG submission 184630) | Methane-oxidizing microbial communities from mesocosms in the Hudson Canyon - EN4B Hudson Canyon (SPAdes) (version 2) | ecosystem: Environmental > Aquatic > Marine > Cold seeps | place... | reverse complement strand
CTTTTACAGGGGTATGTTTAGATTCTGGTTGTCCAGAGATAGGGTCAACCACAGGATTTACTAGTGCATTAACTCGACCTTTTGCAGCCAGAAAAAAGTTCCAGTGCATGGGCACAAATACACTACCCATGCGCTGATCTTCTGTTACTACCACTCTAGCTAGCATATTGCCCCATAGACTATCTAGCCGAGCAAGCGCGCCATTATTCACTTGATACTTTATAGCATCAACCGGATGAATCTGGACCATTGGTTCAGAGACATGTGCGTTTAGCCTTGCTGATTTTGCTGTACGCGTCATGGTATGCCATTGATCACGTACTCGCCCTGTATTAAGAACAAGGGGATATGCTTTACTGACTGCATTAACGGGCGGACGCGGTTTTATAGCAATAATTTGCGCTTTACCTGTTGCGGTAAAAAAATGCTTATCTTCAAATAAGCGTTTAGTCCCTTCTGGTTTTTGCTGGGTAACAGGCCATTGTATAGGCAAGAGGTCTGCATATTCCTCATCCGTTATATTTGCTAGCCCACTGATGTCAAAATCACGTTTCCCATTATTTTCAAAACCGGATAATGCCGCATGTTCCCTAAAAATATCTGCCGTTGATTGATAATTAAACGCTTCACTATACCCCATGCGTTGAGCCACTTGTGTCAATATCCACCAATCTTTTCTTGCTTCACCTGGCGCAGGTAAAAATTGGCGCTGATGAGAGATGCGTCGTTCAGAATTAGTGACCGTTCCACATTTTTCGCCCCACGCCAGTGCAGGCAATAAAATATTAGCCCGTGCAGCTGTTCCGGTCTTGTGCTCACATTCTGACACAATCACCAATTCACAGCTTTCTATCGCTTTAAGCACTTTATCGGCATTCGGCAAGGTGACAACAGGGTTAGTTGCAATCACCCAAATAGCTTTTATTTTTCCTTCTGCTATCCGTTCAAACATATCAACGGCTTGAACACCCGCTTTGCTGGCCAGTTTATCTGTTTCCCAAAAACGGGAAACTAAATCATGATGTATGGGATTAGTTAATTCCATGTGGGCCGCTAATTGATTGCTTAATGCACCGACTTCACGCCCTCCCATTGCATTGGGTTGTCCGGTTATTGAAAAAGGTCCCATAGCTGACTTTCCAATACGTCCAGTGGCTAAATGACAATTGATAATACTATTAGATTTATCTGTACCTGATGAGGATTGATTAACCCCTTGAGAGTAAAGCGTAACGACTTTTTCTGTGTTAGCAAACAGTTGAAAAAATTGACTGACATCCTGCTCTGACAATTCACAATCTTGTGCAACTTGAGCTGCATTTGGCGCTGTTTGTTCCGCTAAAAGCAATGCTTCTGCCAAGCCTTCGGTATGTTGCTTAACAAAATCCAAATCAACGCATTGCTGTTGATTGATATAACTCAATAGTCCATTAAATAAAGTAGCATCCGAGCCGGGTTTAAGCGGTAAATGCAGATCGGCGATATCACAGGTAGCCGTTTTTCTGGGATCAATCACCACTATTTTTAAATTGGGTCGTTGCTGTTTTGCTTTGACTATTCGTTGATAAACGATAGGGTGGCACCAAGCGGTATTAGAGCCTTCAATCACAATAAGGTCTGCTAATTCAAGGTCTTCATAATTACCTGGTACTGAATCACTACCAAAAGCACGCTTATAGCCTGCAACAGCGGATGACATGCACAAACGTGAATTAGTGTCGATATTTGCACTGCCAATAAAGCCTTTCATTAGCTTATTGGCAACATAATAATCCTCAGTCAATAGCTGGCCAGAGACATAAAAGGCAACAGCATCTGCACCATGCTGATCAATAACCTGCTTTAATCCTTGGGCAACAGCATCTAATGCACTATCCCATGAAGTTTTTTCACCATTAATTTGCGGATAAAGTAAACGACCTTCTAATCCAACGGTGTCAGCAAGGGCAGAGCCTTTTGAGCATAAGCGACCAAAGTTAGCAGGGTGATTTTTATCACCTTTAATCGTTGTTGTTCCATCGGCTTCGTGTGTAGCTTGTACTCCACATCCCACACCACAATATGGACAAGTGGTTAGACTTATTGTTGAATCTGTCATTAACCCTGCTCCCCTTCTATATGCTGCTGACCAAATAAAATATTGTCACGCATATCAGCAATATTCTGTCCCTCAGTTAGCAGTGAAAAATACCACAAACCATCTGTCGTTTCACCATACAATAAGATTCCCATAATGAGGTTGTTTTTTATCACCAGTTTTTTATAGATATGTCGTGCAGCATCTTTAAAGATCATCACTTCAGTCCCCTCCTCACCAATGAAATCACCTGCTGAAAATAGATTAATACCTGTGACTTTAAGTTTTGTTGAAGTTACTGTACTGACGTAGCTAGCAATCCCCATATCAACAAGGTGATTGGCACATACTTTGGCCTGTTCAAATAAGGGCGCTACTAGTCCAAATGTTTTTTTGCGATGTTGAACGCATTCGCCCACCGCATAAATAGTTGGGGTAAATGTTTGTAGGGTGTCATCAACCAAAATACCTCGATCACATTGCACACCCGATGCTTTTGCTAGTGCTATATTCGGACGTACTCCAATTGCCATAACCACCAAATCAGCAGCCATCTCAGAACCATCTTTAAAGCGTATTTTCTCAACCCGTTCATCACCTAGCAACGCTTCGGTGTCATGGTTCATTAAAAAACTCATACCTTTATCTTCTAATTCTTCCCGCATTAAATCAGCCGCTTGCTGATCAAGTTGCTGACTCATTAAGGTATTACTTCTATGCACAACCGATACATTCATGCCCTGTATCATCAATCCATTGGCTGCTTCCAAACCCAGTAAACCACCCCCAATAACAATGGCATTTTTATGTGTTTTAGCCGTTTCTATCATCACATTAACATCATTAATATCCCGAAAACTAATCACACCTTCTAGGTCTTTTCCTGGAATATTCAGCATCACAGGAACAGAGCCGGTAGCGATAATTAAACGATCATAATCAGCGACCGTACCATCGTCAGCAATAACTTGTTGACTCACACGATCAATTTTAGTGACTGTTTTATTGGTGTATAAGGTGATTTTATTATCTTGATACCACTGCAAATCATTAATGATGATTTCACTTAGCTTTTTATCGCCAGCAAGCACAGGGGACAGCATAATACGGTTATAGTTACCGTGCGGTTCTGCACCAAACACAGTAATATCAAATTTGTCAGGAGATAGTTTTAACAGTTCATCAACTGTTCTCATACCTGCCATGCCATTACCGATAAGGACTAGTTTTTGTTTCATTATTGAAAAGGTTTTATAAGGCGTATAAGGATGGGCACGCTATTGAGGATGTGAAAGTATTCTGTCGTTGACCTCCCCGTTTGGAAAAGGGGGATTTTATACAACATAACATGTTGATATTAAAACTCTTGTTTTTATCATAAAATCTCCCCCAGCCCGTCTTTTCCAAAGAGGGGAGCTAAAAGCTAATACTTTCACAGCCTGTATCGCTTTGCCCTCACACATTTAGTGGAGTTTTCCCAGAAAGGTAAATATTAATTACTTTACTTCAATCATTTCAACCGTGCCATCTTCCAAAACTTCAACCATATGTCCTGATGGCTCATTCAAGAAAATAATCACCATTAAAAACACAAAAGCGGCTGTTCCTGCAATAGTCATAAAGAAAATATCAGTTGAGACAAAGGAGAATACTGTTAAAAATGCTAAGCCACCAACATTACCATATGCACCAACCATACCTGCAAATTGACCTGTCATTCGTCTTTGAATTAATGGCACCATAGCATAAACTGCACCTGAGCCTGCTTTAGAGAAGATACCCGCTAAAATAGTCGTCGCAACCACTACCCATAAAGCCCACTCTGTAGTGACTGTACTTAATATAAAGAAACTTACCGCTGCACCACTCGTAACGATTCCTAAAGTAATTTTACGACCAATTTTATCGCTTAACCACCCACCTGCTGGTCTCGCAAATAAATTAATGACTGGGTAAATACCTGCCAACATACCCGCCAAAATAGGTTCTACATTAAAGGTATCTACATAATACAGAGGCAACATTGACACAACGGCCAGTTCTGCACCAAAAGTTAACATATACGCCAAGTCTAAAATGGCTATTTGTTTAAATGCATAGCGTTGTATTTCGGGTACTTCTGTTTCAAAAATAGGCTTATTAACTTGAATTATTTTCCATACTTGAAAAATATATAGAACAGCCAATATGGCATAAATTGCATAAGCCACTGATTCATCAATCCAGTTCATTTTTGCCGATAGTTTCCATGTTAGGACACTTAAGGCAATATACATGGGAATGTTCATGATGATGTACAGTAAAAGATCACCTTTACTGGTCACTTCCAATGCACCCATTTTCTTAGGTGAAAAATAGGTTGAGCCTTTAGGTGTATTAGAAACACTAAAGTAATAAATCACACCATAAACAATCGCTATTGCACCAGTAATACCAATTGCATAACGCCAGCCATTTTCTGCACCAAAATAAATAGCAACAGAAGGCAAAATAATCGCTGCACCTGCAGAACCAAAATTACCCCAACCACCATATATACCTTGAGCAATTCCTGTTTGTCTTGCTGGGAACCACTCAGAAATCATCCGAATGCCAACTACAAAGCCAGCACCTACAAACCCAGATAAAAAACGTACAATGGCTAATTGCTGATAAGTTTGGGTAAAAGCAAAACCGATACTAATCAATCCACCTAAAATAAGAATAGAAGAGAATAATTGTTTAGGGCCATATTTATCCACTAACATCCCCACAACAATACGTGCTGGAATGGTTAGAGATATATTTAAAATTAACAGTATTTTGACTTCTTGATCAGACAACTGCATGGCATCACGAATCACCACCATTAGCGGCGCATGTGCAAACCAGACCATAAAACTGAGGAAGAAAGCAAACCAGGTTAAATGTAACGTTTTAATTTCTGGTTTACTAAAGGCTAATAAATTTAATTTATTAGAAGACATTAAAGACTCCTGATTTAACAATAATTTTCAAGCAATACTAGCATTAATAATGCCAAATAATCCAGCAAAAACATTCAACAAAAAATACTTGTATTTCAGATATATACATACAATTTAACCCTATATTTTTTCAGGTAAATATACTTAGCTCGAACTGGTAGATAGCTTTACTCTGGAGCAAAAGCACCGTATTGGTGCAAACAAATTAAACAGGAAACCCACCAAAATTAATCATCTCGCATTTTGCCCCATTAGCTATTGAGCGGGATTATCAGTATTTACAACTCAAGCGATATATTTCTGGCTTGATAAACCACTTTGGATTGAGTGAAATTTATCGTCCTGCTCCTGAACTGGGTCATTGGATTAGAAGACGGATTCGTATGTGCTATTTGACAGATATATTGCTCCTGCAATATATCTGCATTTCCACCATCCATGGCGGTCAAACAATGGTGCAGAATGAAAACCCGTATTCGAAAATTGATTAGTTTGGGAGTCTCTACCAAACTGGCGATTTATATTGGCTTGAGTTCAAAAGGGTATTATCGACTAGCGAAAACCAAGACTGTGCAAATGGGTCTTAATAATGACTGGCTAAAAGCACAAGAGGTAGTGTCTGTTAAAGAGCGGTGGGTAAAGTTCCATTATCCAAATGGCTAATGAACCACCCTGTGCAAAGCCGCATGCAGGGTGATGTGGGGAAAGCTGAAGAGAAACCAACTCTTACCCGATTAGCATTTTTAATTCCCACAAAAAACTACGCTGACTCTCCAGCGACTGAGTTCTCCCCTGTTGTCAAGGTAAGATACAGGCAATTGATTTGACACACTCTGTAAGCGATTTTCGATTTTTTGTCGCTCACCATATTCTGGATGGTCAAAGTCCATTATTACAGTTACTTTTCCTTTTAATTCACTCTCTGTAACTTCCTTGTAAAGATTGTTTCCCCACTCTTTGTATATACTTTCACCAAAGTCGCCTTTGTTTGATATTGCAGAGTGCGATTCTTTTACAAGCTTAATTATTTTAGAATTCTTAAAGTCCTTTGAGCAAACAAAGAAATCTATATCAGTGTTTTGAGTATTTTCTGGGGTTCTCTCTGTAAGCGGAGTGTTGGTTTCTGGTGCTATAAACGGAGGTGATTTGGCGTCTGGCCCTTCAAAGTAGCCTTTTAGGCCCTCTTTAGTAGCATCATCCTTTATTAGATTTGTGACTACTAGAAACTCTAAAAAGTCTCGACGTTCTTTTTCGGTTTTTTGAGATAGGGCGAGGGAAATAATGCTTGACTCTAATTTTGTTCTCTCAAGGGTTATTTTGGATTGGGCTTCCAGCCAACTACCGACTACCGTACCAGCAAGGGCGAATGCACCGGTAAGAATGATTGTCCACAGCTTTCCATTTGCAACTTCTGACATCGTTTTGACTCCGATTTTCTTATGCTAACGCCAAAATCAGATGACGCGTTAAGAGGTCATCTGTATTTTTTGGTTATATTTTGTCTTAACTACTTCATGCACTTCTGCTAATAAACTTTCATAAGGTATATGTAAGTTTTTGTGTAAACACTTAATCATTTTTAAACTTAAAGGCCGTTTACGATTGAGAATTTCTGATACTCTGCCGCTACTTCCAATATATTCCTCTAAATCTCGTGCTTTTAACCCTTGTTGTTCCATTCTAAATTTAATTGCATCAACAGGCTCTGGCGGTGAAATTGGATAATGTTTATTTTCATAAGCTTCAATTAAAGTCACTAAAATTTCCATATCATCAGCTTCTTTAGTTCCAGGTTTTGCTTGAAACACTTTCTCAAGTTGACGAAAACTTTCTTGTAAATCACTTTCACTACGGATCGGTTTAATATTCATTTACATCCTCAATATTAATTTTATCGTATTGGGCATGTGTTCCAACAAACTTAACCCAAACAATATTGGCTTGATAATGAATTTCAACTATTAATCGGTATTTGTTACCCTCAATATTAAACACAACTCTATTATTTTTACAGATACTTGCATTTGCATACTGGTTTTTTATCGCTTGAGGTGACTCCCAATTTGCTTTTATAGTTTCTTCATACCAACTTTCTATTGGAGCTTGAGAATCACTATAAGCTGGGATTTCCCAAAACTTTTTTAACGTACTTTTAGCAATTACACGCACAACTCAAAATCCTCCCTAATTGGGAGCCAGTGTAAGTAAAAACACTTTATTCGTCAAATTTTAATCTCTGTGGGGTTTTTTCCCCGTCCTTAGGGACGATAAAATAAACTTACATAGATGATACCCCGACCGCTTGCGGCGGGGAGTTAATTTTTTTGTTATAACTGATGACCATGAAGTTCTTTAAAAACTGCTTCAGGATTTGATTGAACTAGCTTTAATAATACTTTTGCTGGACCTGTTGGGTGACGATGACCTTGCTCCCAATTCTGTAAAGTTCTAACACTTACACCAATTAGAGCTGAAAATTTTGACTGTGAAAAACCAACTTGGTCTCTAATTGCTTTTACATCAGGCTCAGCAAAATTAAACTCTCTGGATGAAGTTCTTTCACCTCGCATAATTTCGCCAGCTTCTTCAACACTACCAAGTAATTCATTAAATAATTCATTATTCATTTTTAAACTCCCGTTCAACTACCTTCTTGAGAAGGGATAATTGCTCTTTAGTTAAATCACTACGTTCATTTTTTGCATAAACCATGAGCATAAAAACTTGATTTTTACTATTAGCAAAATAATAAATGGCTCTAACACCACCCCTTTTCCCTTTACTAGCAATTCCCCAGCGTATTTTTCGAAGACCGCCACTTCCTTGAATAAGTTTGCCTGACTCAGGGTAAGCTACTAATGTATTTTGGAGTTCTTGATATTCCTCATCCTTCATTAGTTCCTTTATACGTTTTGTAAAAATTGACGTTTCAATAATAACCATACAACAAATATACGTCAACGACGCATAAAGTCAAGTATGAGAATTTTGTAAAGTTATAACGCCAAAATAAGCGCCCCCTTTTGTCCCGCCGCTTATTTAGTCGTTATATTCTAAAAAACTCTATCAAACTATTGTGCTAAAATTGGATAAAAGAGGAGTTAATAATGATATCAAATTTAAATGCATTACCAATTGATCAGAGAATTCAATTAGTTGAAGATTTATGGGATAGCATCGCTCAAGAACGGATAGCATTGCCCATTTCACAAGATCAAAAAAATGAACTCGATTTAAGACTAAATGCATATAGTCTCGATGGAAATCAAGGTAAAGACTCAAAACTTGTGTTTACGAGCATTAGAAATAAACTGTGAGTTATAAGTTAACGTTTCGTCCAGAAGCTGAAATAGACTTAGAAAAATCAGCTAAATGGTATGAGCTACAAAAGAAAAACCTTGGTTTCGATTTTCTTAATGAGGTTGAGAAAAAATGTAGTGTTATTGAAAATACTCCCTTAATATTTGAAGAAGTTTATAAAAAATTAAGGCGTGTTGTCATTGATCGTTTCCCTTTCAATATTTTCTATTTAGTAGAAGGAAACTCAATTATTATAGTTGCTGTTATTCATGGTAGTCGCCACCCCAAAAAATGGCAAAAACGAATATAATCGGGGGAGAGCTGGAGAGAAACCAGCTCTTACCCGATTAGCTTTGGCATACATAAATGATTGTTAATCCCATTCAATTTCTTCGGGGTCATTTTTAACCAAGCTATATAATTTTTCAGGGTTTTCAATCAGGTCAACTATGATGTTATATAGCTCACCAGCCTTTTTTTCATTTTCTGAATTTAATTCATAGTCGGCTGAATACATACCTGCTTCTGGATCACTTTGCATTCCTTCACATACATGAGGATAGTTTTCTTTCAAATAATAGTTTAATAACGCCTCCCAATTATAACCATTCATGTAAGCACACTCATTAAGTTCACTCATTTTTTCACCGATTGAAAAAACAGGTTCATTTTCTATATGCAAACAAATTGAGATGCTATTGTGATCTTCCATTTTATTTAAACTAATATAATCCTTACCCATTATTTACCCCATTCAGAATGTGTTTAAAAAGCTAACGCTTGCTTCACCGGAAAAAGAAAGTTGCGCAGCGGAAGCGAAGCAGCTTTATTTTTCCGGTGAAGCACTTGTTATACTTATCGTAGAAGAGATTTAAGGTGATTTATACCATCTTGACTAACACGCATAAATCTTATTTTTGGCCCATCTTTCCGAGTTTGAAAAAGATATTTCTTACTTTCCAACTGTTTAAGTGAATGAGATGGATTTGATAATTTCATGCCATGATCTTTTAACGATTTATTGACTTCTAATGTTTTGAAGTCATTTTTCGGTGATTGGTTTTGAACAAAGTAAGCTGTTACTAGTGCTTTTTCCATATCGTTTATATTATCCCTTAATTTATGCATCCATTCCCCAAATGAATCAGGAACTGTCAAAGCACCGCAGGTATCATTAGTTTTATTTTCTTCAGGTTCTTCAGAATTTACAGCATTAAAAGAATTAGGTTCTAGATTTTCAGTTACTAAACTGGTACTCGAGGAAATGATATTAATGACTGTTTCTAAGTTGTCTATTTGGTTCTGAACAAATTCTTCACTACCTTCAAATTCAATTTCGCCAGTGTTAAGATTTATTTTTACACGTGTTTTTTCCATATTATTGTCCCTAACTTAGGATTCCAGATTTATAAAGTAGCTCTTCGATAACAGCACGATACTCTTTAGATATAGAAGAAATATCTTTTCTCTTTGCATTATAAAAAATTTTGTGGGCAGAAAAATTTCCTATAGTTCTAAAAATTTCAATTGTTTCCTTAGTATTCCTAGATAAGCTTAACGTTGTATTTGATTTGGCGTTAACTACTATCAAATTAAGCATTTTATAGTTTCCATTACTATCTTTTATATCTGAATCAATTGAAAGGTTCTCATAAGAATGAATTAGTAAAATTTCTAATAGTCTCCTCATAAGCACAGCACAACCATCAAATATATTATATTCGAAGGCTGCATTTATTTGCATTGCTAGCGATTCTATGTACCCCCGAGTACCTTTGTACAAGGACTCTGGAATAATAGTATCATCAGTAATGATTTCTTCTGACTTTACTTTAAAGTCTATTAACTCAGAATCTAATTGTGATATAAATTTTGCGTGTAGCTTATAAGTTGACTTGCTCTTTCCATTAACAAAAGCCCTAGATGCCTGAATATTTTTTTTAAGCCTATATACATTAGGTTTCGAAAAATGGAGGACATCAAAATATTCAAGCAAGTCATCAATTGTGAATTCTACTTGTTCTTTTGTATTCGAAAAGTAATAGCCCAAAAATATACACTTATCAATTTCTTTTTTATTTTCTAATGATACGTATATTGAGTACTTAGCTAAATCCATTTATCTTTTACCTTTGCTATGCTTGTAGTCATGGTAGAACGGCCAGTTACCTGAACCGCCCCCATACAGATCCGGACTTGCGGAACTACCGCATCCGGCTCCTCAGTTATATATGTTGCTCGTGTAAAACACCAGCCCTAATACCAATCAACGAGTATATTACTTTTACGTACTCGCATTGGTGCAACTTGAAAATATCGTAACATATCCAGAAAACTACTCCAGTTATAACTCCTACGCTGACTTCGCCGGTTTAACCATTTATACAAACCATGTAAAACATAGTTATTCAAATGGGAAAGACTGTGGCTATTGTCAGGTAATCCAAAGTAATTCCTAAAGCCTATGAGTTTTCGTTTCAAAATCGGCATAAATTCTCGTAACGGTTTTGAACGATTAAATTTTATCCATTGGTAAAACTCACTCATCGCACTTTTCTGTTTCTTACGTGCTGTTCGCCGTCTTAATCGTGGCTCACCGTGCACATCCAGACTCCAATAAAATTCAAAGCCCAGAAACTGAAAGTTGCGTTTCCTTCCAGGGTGAAACCGACTAAAACGCTTTAAATGAGTCTTTTCGGGTGCAACCTCTAAGCCAAACTTATTTAGCCGTCTGGGGAGCACTTTGTAGAACCGTTCTGCATCTTGTTTGAATTGAAAAGCCACCACAAAGTCATCCGCATAGCGGATGAGCATGGCTCGGCCTTTCAATTTCGGCTTCACTGTCTTTTCAAACCATAGGTCTAACGCATAGTGTAGATAAATGTTAGCTAACACTGGACTTATGACTCCACCTT
>Ga0209707_1001922_pt1 | contig 11260 bp, 13 predicted proteins | sample EN4Hudsemesocosm_FD_184630 | JGI IMG/M metagenome (GOLD analysis project Ga0209707, IMG submission 184630) | Methane-oxidizing microbial communities from mesocosms in the Hudson Canyon - EN4B Hudson Canyon (SPAdes) (version 2) | ecosystem: Environmental > Aquatic > Marine > Cold seeps | place... | reverse complement strand
TAAAGCCAAAACCTTTATCTGCACTAAACCACTTAACTGTACCTTTACTCATGTTTATCTTCTTCTTTAAAGAGTGAATATAATATGACTCTTTTCGCTATCACCATTACGAAAAAAGCTTTTCAAATTTGTATAAAACAACTTTGCTCTGGCATATCATCCCTGTTTTGAGCGTTAGAATCAACGTATTTCTGAAACTAGATGAATTTACTTCCATCTCCCTTACCTAATTCGTCCCAATTATTTTTACCGAGAACAAAGTACCATTGACACTAACGACTTCAACTTTAGTGTCTATTGCACAATCTTCGCCTTGTACCGTCCATATCGAATCATCTACTTTAATTTTACCTCTGCCATTTTCAATCGGTTCTACCAACGAGAAAGTCCGGCCTATATATTGAGCCCCCCTCTTATTCAATAAAGGGTGATCAGTTTCTGTTTGATGCAGAATACCATAGCGCCGCCAAACAAGGATAGAAACGATTGAAAGTGCCGCAAATATTAATAATTGAACCTCAAAAGGCGTTAAAGGAATGAGTAATAAAATACTTCCTACTACAAACCCTGATAGAGACAGCCATAAAAAAAAGAACCCGGGGGCTAATATCTCTACCGCTAATAGAAATACGGCTAGCACCCACCAATACCAAAATACAATTTCTAATTCAGCCATCATCAGCCTTTTTTACCCAAGGCTTCCTTAGCCAATTCACCAATTCCACCTAGCGCACCAATAACGCTACTAGCCTCCAAAGGCATAAGAATTAATTTACTGTTATCTGCAGTTGCTATTTCTTTTAATGATTCCACATACTTTTGCGCTACAAAATAATTAATTGCTTGTACATCTCCTTCTGCAATCGCTTTTGAAACCATCGCGGTGGCATTGGCTTCCGCTTCAGCCAAACGCTCTCTGGCCTCTGCATCTCTATAAGCTGCTTCTTTACGACCTTCGGCATCAAGAATTGCCCCTTGTTTTTCACCCTCAGCTCTTAAAATTTCAGCTTGTCTTAAGCCTTCAGCCTCCAGGATTGAAGCTCTTTTTTCACGTTCGGCTTTCATTTGTCGCCCCATAGATTCAACCAAATCTCTCGGTGGCGCAATGTCTTTAATTTCGATTCGAGTGACTTTAATACCCCAAGGTGTTGTCGCATCATCGACTACATTCAATAGCTGGGCATTAATATTGTCACGTTTGGATAACAGTTCATCTAAATCCATAGACCCCATGACCGTACGAATATTAGTCATTACCAGGTTTAAAATGGCTAATTCAAGATTATTCACCTCATAAGAAGCTTTTGGTGCATCCATAATTTGAAAAAACACCACGCCATCAACAGTTACCATGGCATTGTCTTTAGTAATGATCTCTTGGGATGGAACATCCCGGACTTGTTCCATCATATTAAGCTTTTGACCAATCCTGTCAATTATAGGTACGATAATATTTAACCCGGGAGTTAAAGTATTGGTGTAGCGTCCAAAGCGTTCTACAGTATATTCCTCCCCCTGAGGAACGGATTTAACACTCATAAAGACCATGAGTATGGCAAAGCCAAAAACGACAACGGCAAAAGTTCCCATAATATTTTCCTCTTTAAAGTTGCAAATATTGATTTATCTAATAATAATGCATATTCAGATAAATGTAATAGTAAAAGGAAAGTTTTATGATGGTTTGGTCGATTAACTTACTTGTTTTGGCGGTAGGTTTACTTATTGTGGGGATGATTAAGCCTCAGTGGCTTTTATTTTGGATGGATAAGCCTGGCAGAATGCCAATTATTTTCTTTTCATCCATTTTGTTTATGTCTGGACTTGTTATGTTCGGCGAAGCTAATGTAGAAAAAGAACAGTTATTAAAAGTAGAGCCTATTCAGCAGAAAGTTGAAAAGAAAGCTGATTCAGTGCCTACGGTAGCCGTTGCAGTAGAAACAGTTAAGGAAGTGAAGTAAGGCCATCATTACCTATGACTCTAGCCTTCAGTCCGTAGTCAGCAGCTTGGCTTATTATTCAACCTGCAGATAAGAGAGATGGAAACAAATAATGGATGATTTTTCCCATCTCCCTAATGTCTATATACCCGCAATAAACCCGGCTTCTTTAATACCCGCCACAGCACTGCGTTCATCTTGATCTGAAACGTCACCACTAATACCAACAGCTCCAATAATTTTATTATCTTCATCACGAATTAACACACCACCCGGTACAGGCATAACCTTTCCGCCTGCAATATCAATTAAGGCATTCATAAACACAGGGCGTTGCTCTGCGACAACCGCCAAGCTACGCGAAGACATTCCCATATTCACGGCTCCCCAGGCTTTTGCCGTGGCAATGTCCTGCTTTAAGGCCGTCACACCATCTTCTCTTTGCATAGACTTTACAATACCATTTTCATCTAAAACAACCACGATCAGGGGCTTTAGTTTTAATTGTCTTGCAGTAGCAAGTGCACCATGAATAATTTGATTAGCTTTTTTTAATGTTAAAACCGACATATTTCCCCAAATGTATGATGTTGCGAATAGTTAGGGAGTCAGTAATACATAATGTACCCAGATCTCGTAGGATTTTTATTTCTCCTTGGCTCTTCTCAAGAGAAACATAGTCATTCTATGTACCGATTGAGAAGAGCCAAGGAGGGATAAAAAGACAAGAGAAGTGGGTTTATTATTTGTTACTGCCTCCCTGATCAATTATAGCTCTAAAACCGGCTGTAAGTAATGCCATATTTTATCTGCAATAATTGGTTGAGCTTTAGCATTAGGGTGTAAACCATCTTTTTGCATCATCTCTTTAAGCAATGCTACTTCTTGTAGGATAAAAGGGACAAAGGGAATATTTAATTCTTTAGCCAATTGTGGATAAACATTGTAAAACATATCGACATAACGTTTGCCATAGTTCGGTGGAATACGCATACTTAATAACAAGACTTTCGAACCTGCTTTATGTACCCGATTGATGATTTCAGTCAAATTGGATTTCATTACTTTGGGTGATAAACCTCTTAAGCCATCATTTGCTCCCAGTTCTAATAAAACCAATTGGGGTTTATGTTGAGATAATGCTTTATCTACCCTAGCTAGTCCACCTGCGGTCGTATCCCCGCTAATACTTTCATTAAAAATGATATAAGAGGTGTTTTTTTGTGATAATTTTTGCTGTAATAATTGAACCCAGCCTTTACTAGGGTTCATTCCATAAGCCGCACTAATACTGTCACCTAAGACCACGATAGACTTAGCCGGAACTGCTGTTGAAAACAACAGCATTAGGCAGATAAAAACAACTTTAGACATAATAAAATTCACTTAAATATGATTAAAACGAGTAATTTAGGGAAAACGGTTCCCACTTCTGATGGCCCTCTATGTATTTTGTCGTCAATTGATTTAGCCATCAAACCAGGGGAAAGTATAGCGATTGTTGGCGCTTCAGGTTCAGGAAAATCAACGTTATTAAGTTTATTGGCTGGACTCGATACACCCTCTGAAGGTCTAATTCATTTAAATGGTCAGGAAATTACCCAATTAAATGAAGATGGGCGGGCAGAATTGCGAAATCAGCTAGTTGGCTTTGTGTTTCAATCTTTTCAGCTATTACCTGGCTTAACGGCATTAGAAAATGTCATGCTGCCTCTGGAGTTAAGGAACGATAAAAACGCCAAGCAGTCTGCATCTAAATTATTAGAGCGCGTAGGCTTAGGCCACCGCTTAAAACATACGCCAATGAAACTATCGGGTGGCGAACAGCAAAGAGTGGCTTTAGCGCGTGCTTTTGTAACTGAACCTGCTATTTTATTTGCCGACGAGCCGACAGGAAATTTAGATAGCAAAACAGGCGAGCATATTATTGAACTGTTATTTGAATTGAATCAGGAAAAACAGACCACTTTGGTTTTAGTGACTCACGACTCTGTTCTGGCTGAACGCTGTCAACGAATGATTAAGCTGGAAGCAGGGCAACAGGTATGAATCAATTCAATCTGGCATTACGCTTATTGTGGCGAGACGGCCGTAGTGGCGAGCTAACTATTTTGGTATTAGCTTTAATTATTGCCGTCAGTAGCTCTACAGCCATTAGCTTATTTGCTGATCGTTTACACCGGACAATGAGTACACAAGCCGCCGAGTTTTTAGCGGCAGATTTAGTGATCACCAGTCCGAAATTAATTCCTCAGCACTGGCTAACAAAAGCGTCTGATTTAGGCTTGCAGCATGCCAGAACCGCTGAGTTTTCAACCGTATTAATTGAAAATGATGAGTTACTGTTATCAGGCATTAAAGCGGTTAGTCAAAAATACCCTTTACGAGGCCATTTAAAAACCACATCGACTGACTACAGCGCTGAAACGATTAGACAACAAGGGCCGAAACAAGGCGAGGCATGGGCTGATAAGCGAGTACTGTCCGCATTAAAACTTAAATTAGGCGATCAATTGATCGTAGGTGAAAAACCACTAAAAGTTAGTCAATCAATTACTTATGAACCTGACAAAAGAGGTGATTTATATAGTTTATCACCCAGAGTGATGATTAATGATGCCGATTTAGAGGCGACACAGGTATTAAAGCCAGGCAGCCATGTCCATTACTTTTTTCAGTTTAGCGGATCAGAACAAGCATTAAACCAATTTAGCCGCTGGGCAAAACCGCATTTAAACGCTTCACAGCGATTAATGGATATACACGAAGACCGACCTGAATTAGGCAGTGCATTACAACGTGCGGAAAGGTATCTAGGCTTATCCAGTATTGTAGTCATTTTAATTGCCGGTGTTGCTATTGCCATGTCAACACAGCGCTACAGTGAGCGACATTTCAATGCTACAGCGATTTTACGTTGTCTGGGAAGTAAGCAAAATGAAATTTTGTTTTTGTATCTATATCAATTTTTACTATTAGGTCTTCTGGCAAGTGCAGTCGGTACCATTATTGGGTGGTTTGCACAGGAAACCTTATTCCACTTATTAAGGGAGTTACTTCCGGCAAAAGTCGTTAACCCCAGCTTTATGGCAATTATTTTAGGCTTTGTAACAGGGATAGTGATCTTATTCGGTTTTGCCTTACCGCCTTTATTGCGATTAAAAAAAGTCTCGCCATTACGCATTCTACGCAGAGAACTAGAGCCATTAGCGAGCAGCAGTATACTTGTTTATGGCTTAGCAAGCTCTTTAGTAGCGGCTTTAATCTGGCAATATACCCAAGACCTGAAAATGACCTTAACCATTATTGCTGGCGGTGCAGTTATTTGTATTATTGCTGGGTTAATCATTTATGCATTATTAAAACAATTAGCTAAAATTTTACCTCTACTGGGCTTAAGCGGTCGCCTAGGTTTACAAAGTTTACTTAGAAAACCCAGCGCCAGTGTCGGTCAAATGTTGGCATTTAGCATTACGCTTTTAGCGATGATATTGAGTTTTACCGTCAGAACAGACCTATTAGATGACTGGAAGAAACAGTTACCCGACAATGCACCTAACCTTTTTGTACTTAATATATTTCCTCACCAAGTTGAACCGTTTAAACAACAATTAAAACAAAAAGGTATTACTGATATCGGTTTTTATCCTGTGGTACGGGGACGATTAGTACAAATTAATGATATTGCCGTGCAGCAGATTGTCAGTAAGGAATCTCAAGGAGAAAGAGCAACTCATAGAGATTTAAGCCTTACTTGGGCCAAACAGTTACCGAGTGATAATAAAACCATTGCAGGGCACTGGGACTATCAACAAAAAGGCCAGGTATCTATTGAAGCAAAGCTGGCAAAAAGCCTAAAAGTTCAGCTTGGCGATAAGCTGACTTTTAGCTTAGGCAGCCAACAAATACAGGCGAGCATATCTCATATCAGGAGTGTGCAATGGGATACCATGAAGCCCAATTTTTATATGGTTTTTTCAGAAGATACCTTAAAACCCTTTGCAACAACTTACATTACTAGCTTCTATTTGCCAGAAGAAAACAGAACATTACTTAATCAATTAGTTAAAGCCTATCCTGCGATCACCTTATTAGAAGTTGATGCGATGCTTAAACAATTTAAGATGATTCTGACGCAACTAACCGCAGCCATTAACTATTTATTATATTTTGCATTATTGGCAGGGTTTACCGTCTTATTTGCTGCTCTTTACTCAACACTGGATAACAGAATACATGAGAGTGCTTTAATGCGAACTTTAGGGGCTAATCGACGCTTATTAACAAAGGCACATTTTGTAGAATTTTCTATTATAGGCATAGTCTCAGGAGCTATGGCGGTGCTTATGTCTGAATTATTAATCTATACTCTATATAGCTACGTTCTACATTTAGATTATCAAATCAATGTTCAGCTATGGCTGATAGTGCCGCTATTAAGTACGGCGTGTATCACTATAGCTGGATTCATAGGCGTAAATAGAGTTGTTAATCAACCACCTATGAGAGTATTGGTTGAGAGTTAACAGTATATACAGGAAATATCATGAACACACTCTGTAAAAAATCCCTAATAATCAGCACCCTGCTACTTTCTGCGTGTGCATCACAAACAGGCTGGACACCAACGGTTGATCCTTATGGCAACCCTAATGCCCATCGACTGAATCAAGACCTTGATGAATGTAGACAATTGGCACAGCAAGCATCTGGAGGCACTGCCACACAAACCGCTACAGGTGCAGTCGTTGGTGGCTTAATTGGTGCGGCAACCGGTGCAGCACTGGGTGCTATTACTGGCAATGCAGGTACCGGGGCGGCTTATGGCGCAGCAGCTGGTGGCATAGGAGGCGGGGCTAAACAGGGGTTTGAAGCTGAAGGTGGTTATAAGCGGGCATATAACAACTGTATGCGACATCGAGGGCACTATACAGTCAATTAAAATCCGCGTTTTGCAGGGATTTAATATGTTCTGATGAGATGATAAGCCAAATCAACTTTTTCAAAAAGTATTAAAGTTAAGCCAGCTGTAATTGTTCACCTCTCCCTTTGAAAAAGAGGATTGAGGGGGGGTGTAATAAAATCTCCCCTAACCCCTCTTTTCCAAAGAGGGGGACTGAATACATACAGCCTGTTCAACCAAAGACTAAAAACCTATTTAAGCCATGGTACTGGCTATCGTTTAAAAGTAAAGATTTTGATCACTTTGTCGCTAATTACTTACAAAGGTTTTATAGTTTATAAAAAATAGCTTAAAATCAAATAAAAGATAATAAAGGTAAGGTTTTATGAAGCTCAAGATTACACCAAATAATAATAGAAGAAATCTAGGCCCTAATGATTTTATTGTATCTAAAACAGATACCAGTGGGCGTATTACCTATGCAAACCGTATCTTTATGGATATTTGTGGTTTTGCAGAATCTGATTTGTTAAATGTACAGCATAATATTATTCGTCATCCTGATATGCCCAGAGGCGTGTTTCGTTTTATGTGGGATACATTAAAAGCGGGGGATGAGTTTATTGGTTTTGCAAAAAACCTGTGTGCAGATGGAGGCTATTATTGGGTTTTTGCTAATATCACCCCCGATTATGATAAAGATGGCAAGTTGCAAGGCTACTATTCTGTTAGACGCCCCCCCCCGCAATCAGCACTTGATGTACTTATCCCCGTTTACAAAGAAATGGTAGCCATAGAAAAGCGTTCGTCCGTTAAAGAAGCACCTAATAAATCCATTGCCTATCTAGTAGATGTTGTCGGTCAGGTGGGAGCTAAAAGCTATGATAGCCTCGCTTTAAACCTATTTAAGCCAAACGGAGTATAAATCGATGACTCATTCCAGTGCTAATATTCCCTTTCTTAGAACAAAATTAAATTATGCGGTCAGTGTCATTTGTTTGTTTTCCATAGTGCTTTTTGGTTTCTGTACTTATCAATATGGTTTTTCTTGGATTATCCTGGGCTTGGTCACACCTTTTTTTTTAGTCAGTTATTACATATCGAGTAGCCTAGGAAAACCATTTGTTGCTCTTGCTCGTATTCAAGATGTATTACTGCGAACTAATGAAGGTGAGCTTTATCATAGAATCACGGGGACAAAAGGTTTAGGTGAAATTGGAAAGATTGCCTGGGAACTTAATGAAATGCTGGACATTATGGAATCCTACTTCAAAGAAATTAATACCTGTTTTCAAAGGGCGTCAAAAGGGGATCATGAGCGTTATGCATTAGCAGATGGCTTTCCTGGCTTATTAAAAACATCAGCAGAAAATATGAATGCAGCACTTAATCATATGACTGAAAATGATAAGTTAATGGTTAAAAACAAGCTGTCCGCTGGCTTACATGGACTTAATACTGCTAATTTGCTGGATAATTTAAAATCCAATCAAAACGATTTGATTAATGTGACAGAGCAAATGCAAAAGGTTGAAGATATTGCGATTGAAACAGGCAATAGTGCGGATGCAAGTCTTTCTACAGTTAGTACTATTAGTTCTTCTTTAACCGATATCAACGATAATATTCATTCAGTTTCGGAAGTCATTTCAGACTTAATCAATGACAGTAAGAAAGTGACAGACTCATTATCAATGATTACCGGCATTGCAGATCAGACCAATTTACTCGCCTTAAATGCATCAATTGAAGCCGCTCGAGCCGGAGAACACGGCCGAGGTTTTGCTGTGGTTGCTGAAGAAGTGAAAAGCTTATCCGAACATACTAAAGATGCTGCTTTAGAAGTTTCAAAAACGCTGACTTCTTTTAATCAACGAGTTGAACAAATGCATACTGAAGCTGAAACTTCTGCAAATTTGTCAGAAGAAATCATGGAGAAAGTCGATTCATTTAAAGTACAATTCTCTGGTTTGTCAGATTCAGCACAAGCTTCAATTGCTTATATTTCCTACGCTAAAGATAAAAGTTTTGGTTTGTTAACCAAACTGGATCATATTATCTTCAAACAAAATGGTTATATTGCTATTGAAGAGACTAATGGATGCCCTCAAGCAGATGCCATTAGTGTTGACCATCATAGTTGTCGTTTAGGAAAATGGTATTACGAAGGGGTTGGTTATGAAAAATTTCGTGGTACACATGCCTATGCCAGCTTAGAATTACCACATGGAGATGTCCATAGGTATACTCAACAATCTTATGCATTATCTCGGGGAAACTGGTCTGAAGATGTTCATATTTTAGAAAACATCATTTCTGAAATGCAGCACTCTGAAGATGCCAGCGCAGATGTTATGTCACAAATTGATGCGATGGTTGAGGAAAAACACCAAGGAATTTAGACAAAGTATATAGGTTGATTTGTGTGGATGTGTATATAAATAACCACATCTACATGATCTCTTTTACTTCATTTTGAGTCATATCCACCTCATGTGTATAGGGCGTATTCAAACCAATTTTTTCTATTAAAGATAAATCATAAGTTGCTTTATTAATCGCACACTTCGATTCAATCAAGCGGTAAACATTTTTTACCGAATAAGAGAGTCGCCAGGTAACCGCATGATCTCCTGCTTCAACTAATTTTACTGATGCAGGTTTATCCAGGTTAATTGCCAACTCTTGTTCGCAAGCACTTTCCCAGGCTGACATTAAAAACTTTTCTATCTGCTCGCTTTTGTACCCATAGCCGATTTTAAAATCAACAAATTCTCTAAGGCCTGAGACCGGCCCTTTAGTGAGCACTTCAATTTTGGCATTTCGAATTTTTGAATTGGGTAGAATGATTCTATACCGGCCTCGTAAATCTCTAAATACGGTCTGAGTAAGCGTTGTTTGAATCGCTATTCCCAATAAATTTAATTCATCGATTTTGACCACACTGCCAGGCTCAACATCGCCGTTATACAGTAACATCAGGCCATTAATATTATCAGGTGCCCAAACATCTTTAGTCGAATAAGTCAGTAGAAGTAAAGCCCCTAGTACACTAGTTGCTTGAAGCCAACTGGTCATATCCCAAATATTAATGGTGACCAATATTGAAATAATAATAGCTAGAAATATACCAAGCAGACCAAAAACTTCTGACTGATAAGTTTCTACCTTATACTTATCGCCCTCAATTTCTTTAACTCGCCCAAATTTATACAATAAAAACATCTGATAAAAGTGGACTAAAATAAAAGCTAATAGCAGTGTTAGACCTGTTAAAGAAATTTGACGGGTGAGTTGTGTTTCAAAAATAGCAATAAAGTAAAGGCCGAATAAAATCAGGTTGATTGCTCTTAAGGCCCATAACTTTGTCCCTGAACTATTTTCATCCGAAGACGTATTAAAACCTTTAACTATCCAGCGAGAACATAAAAAAATCAGTAGATTAATAGAAAGAATAACAGTATCCAGCTCTGTTAACCTTTCTGCCAGCGTTGAAAAATCCATTATTTACTTAAAAATCCGCCAATAACCGCACCCAGTAATAAAGGGCCTATATTCATCAGAGCCAAGGTAAGACCGCCCAAGCCAGCAACCAAACCTATCACAGGAAAACCACTTAAAACAGCAGCTAGCGCAAATGCGGCTCCGCCGACAATAATGGCAGGTAGAAAAACGGCTAAAATTGCTGAGCCTGCTCCCCCCGCTTTTTTACCACCAACAACACCGGCGATTAAAGGACCAAACACAGGAATCCAGAACAGCAATATTGATAAAAAAAACATCCATAACATGGCTGCGATAATGCTACCCTGTTTTTTATCGGTCATTTTTTTTCTCTGCACAGTGGATACATTGACTTGAAAAAGGGATCGCATTAAGGCGTTCCTTCTTAATCGGTTCACCGCAACTTAAGCAAATACCAAATGTTCCACCATCAATACGGGAAATGGCCTGTTTGATTTTATCAATTTCAACTCGCGCAGAATTACCAAGCGAATCTAACACCTCATCATTCTCAGTTTCTGAGGCTTGTTCTGCGAAGTCTTGAGAAATTGGAGTATCGATATGCCTAACATCATCGGTAATTTTAGCGAGACGATCATCAAGATCTTCAAGCATATTAAGCAGGTTGTCGCGGGTTTGTTTAAAATCTTCCATACTTATTCCAGTATTTCATTTTAAAAAAAACAGATGTAGCCCGTATAAATCAAAGTCGAATACGAGACTCTACACTATCGGATCCCCGTATTACGCAAGCTTCATACGGGCTACAGAATACTTTTTTTGTTTCTTTCTTAAAACAGCTTAAGCCGTTGCCCGACAATAAGAAGGGATCCAGCTACGTTCAATCATATGCTCTGGCAGTTGATTAAAATCAAACGCAAGGCCATCTTCAATCATTTTAGGCACATCGAAT
>Ga0209707_1001918_pt1 | contig 11269 bp, 10 predicted proteins | sample EN4Hudsemesocosm_FD_184630 | JGI IMG/M metagenome (GOLD analysis project Ga0209707, IMG submission 184630) | Methane-oxidizing microbial communities from mesocosms in the Hudson Canyon - EN4B Hudson Canyon (SPAdes) (version 2) | ecosystem: Environmental > Aquatic > Marine > Cold seeps | place... | reverse complement strand
CGTATTTTCTAGCAACATGAGCCAGCATACGCAGTTGTTTAGATGATAATAAGCCATAAGGGCCAGCAACACGTAGCATCGGTGCATGGGTTTGAACGTAAAGTCCGTTCATCAAGCGCAGTGTGCGGAATTCATCTTCTCCGATTTCGCCTTTTAGATAGCGTTCGGTTTGCCCTCTATATTGGGTAACTCGCTCGTTAATAAGCGTTTGGTCGTCGTCGTTATACTGATACATAAGGTGTTTTGCGTTTGTTCACAGCAAATAAATCAAGACTGCTAATAATATACTGTGACGCTTTAAATGACAAAGTTAATTGTATAGTGATAACATTAAGGGTTATTTTGTCTTGCTTTAATTTACTTGTCCGTGAAGGGGGTTGTTTTGTTTCGATTGTTATTGGTCTTAGCAGGTTTGTTATTTTTGCCTCAAGTGGCAATGGCTGAAGAGTCTATTGCTAATTTAGGTCTTACAGGAACTGAGAGGGGTATCTATACCGTTCTGATTTTTATCGTCGCATACGGCTTTGTGATGGCCGAGGAATTTACCGGCTTGCGTAAGTCTAAGCCTGTTATTTTGGCGGCGGGGATTATTTGGGCTCATGCGGCTATTTTAGCTACAGAGGTCGGTGTTTCTACAGCCGATTTGCACGAAGCTTTTGAGTTTAACTTAAAAGAATATGCTGCTTTGATGTTGTTCTTGCTAGTTGCGATGACTTATATCAATGCTATGGCTGAGCGTAATGTGTTTGAAGCCTTGCGATCCTGGATGATTAGAAAACAATTTAGTTATAAGCAATTGTTTTGGGTAACGGGGATCATTACTTTCTTTTTATCTGCAGTTGCAGATAACTTAACCTCAGCATTGTTAGTGGGGGCGGTAGTAATGGCTGTGGGTAAAGGCAATGACAAATTTATTGCTATTGGTCTGGTTAACCTAGTCGTTGCGGCTAATGCGGGGGGGGCATTCAGTCCTTTTGGTGATATTACTACTTTAATGGTTTGGCAGGCGGGTTATGCAGAGTTCTTTGACTTTTTCGCTCTATTTATTCCTTCTGTTGTTAACTATGTGATTCCTGCTTTCTTTATGTATATGGCTGTGCCAGATGAGAAGCCTGCTGCTTCTGATGAGGCTGCTATCTATCTAAAGCCGGGTGCAATACAGGTCTGTGTTTTGTTTTTATTAACCATTGTTACTGCAGTAAGTTTCAAGCAGTTCCTGCATTTACCTCCTTTTATGGGAATGATGGTCGGTCTGTCTGTATTGATGATTTACGGTTTCAGTATCAATAAGCTGTATCACGATGAGTCATTTGATATTTTCAATAAGGTCCGTGATGCTGAGTGGGATACTTTGTTCTTCTTCTTTGGTGTTGTATTTGCGGTTGGTGGTTTAGGCTATATTGGTTACTTAGAATTACTTTCTGGTGCTATGTATGAAGGTCTTGGGGATACTACAGCTAACGTATTAGTCGGTTTTATTTCCGCGATTGTTGATAATATCCCAGTCATGTTCGCTGTATTGAATATGAACCTGGAAATGGATTTATATCAGTGGTTAATGGTGACGTTAACAGCAGGAACGGGTGGTTCAATGTTGTCTGTTGGATCGGCGGCAGGTGTGGCATTGATGGGAACATCTAATCATAAATATACCTTCTTTAGTCATATGAAATGGGCGCCAGTTATTGCGCTAGGCTATTTTGCAAGTATCTTTACCCATTATTTAGTGAATGGGTAAATTGGCTTTTGAACTTATTGATATTCAATAAGTTCATCTGGCATTCAGGTAAAACCTATAGCATCTTTTAGGGTTGTAATGTTGCAACCGTAAAAGATGCTTTTTAGTTTGTGGGCTTATGAAAAAAGTAAATACATGGCGTCAGGCTTTTTCTATTTATGCGCAGCCGCGTGTATTAGGGATGATTTTCTTAGGGTTTTCTGCAGGATTACCTTTTTTGCTGGTTTTTTCCACGCTTTCAGCCTGGCTTAGGGATGAAGGGGTTGCCAGGTCAGTTATTGGCTTTTTTAGCTGGGTGGGTGTTACCTATTCAATCAAGGTGTTTTGGGCTCCTGTTATCGATAGACTGCCTTTACCTTTGCTCACAAAATTAATGGGAAAGCGCCGTAGCTGGATGTTGCTGGCTCAGTTAGGCATTGCGGCTGGTTTAATCGGTATGGGTGGAGCAGACTCACAGTCAGAATTGAAAGTCATCGCTTTATTCGCGGTATGGGTGGCATTTTGTTCGGCAACCCAGGATATTGTTATAGATGCTTATCGGATTGAAGCAGTAATTCCAGAGTTTCAAGGTGCGATGGCGGCGACCTATGTCTTAGGTTATCGAGTTGCATTGCTGGTTGCTGGTGCGGGGGCTTTTTATATTGCTGATTATACTGACTGGCAGACGGCTTATTATGTGATGGCTGCAACTATGGCTGTTGGCGTGATAGCGACATTAATAATTAATGAGCCTGAGCACAAGGATAGTGAGTTATCTAAGCAGGTCGAGCATGAATTGGAGGCTGTTGTTGGTTCCACATCTGCTGTTGGTCGTTTGGCTGTATGGTTTGCTGATGCAGTGGCCAGTCCTTTTGTTGAGTTTTTCCGGCGTAATGGCAAGGCAGGATTGATAATATTGGCCTTGATTGCTGTGTATAAGATGAGTGATATTACTATGGGGGTAATGGCTAACCCTTTCTATTTAGATTTGGGTTTTAGCAAAAAAGAAATAGCTGATGTCAGTAAAATATTCGGCTTTTTTATGACCATTGCTGGGGCGTCGATCGGTGGGGTCATGGTGGTGCGTTACGGTATTATGCGGCCCTTGTTGTTTGGTGCCATTATGGTGGCGTTAACCAACTTATTATTTGCCTTGCTGGCTATTTCTGAGCCCAATTTAATGTTATTGGCCGGGGTGATTAGTGCGGATAATTTAAGTGGTGGTATTGCGACATCGGTTTTTATCGCTTATTTATCCAGTCTTACCAGCAGTGCATACACGGCAACCCAATATGCCTTGTTTAGCTCCTTAATGACCTTGCCTGCAAAGTTGATGGGAGGTTTCTCTGGGATTGTGGTTGATAGTTTTGGTTATCATAGTTTTTTTATCTATGCTTCGGCAGTTGGGCTACCAGCCATTGTTTTGGTGATTGTGTTGATGCGTCATCAACACAAAGAAGGGTTGTAGGGCGGACTTTAGTCCGCCGTATGCTGTTGCGACTCAGAAATCGTAATCGATAATGAGTGGTGCATGGTCTGAGAAGCGCTGCTCTTTATAAATTTCAGTGGATAATACTTTGCCTTTTAAGCCCGGAGATAATATTTGGTAGTCGATCCGCCAGCCAACATTATTAGCCCAGGCTTGTCCGCGGTTTGACCACCAGGTGTATTGATGCTCTTGTTGTTCTATCTCACGAAAAGCGTCTACAAATTCCATTTCGTCAAATAAGGTATCTAGCCAGGCGCGTTCTTCAGGCAAAAAACCCGAATTTTTTTTATTGCCTTTCCAGTTCCGAATATCTTCGTTTTTATGAGCAATATTCCAGTCACCACAAATAATATAGTCTCGTCCCGAGGCTTTCATGTCTTTTAATTTAGTCATCATATGGTCCATGCAGCGATATTTAACCTGCTGGCGCTCTTCTTTTGCTGAGCCGGAAGGCATGTAGAGCGAGATGACGCTTAAGTTTTCGAATTTGGCCTCAATGTATCTGCCTTCACAGTCAAATTCGTCATCACCCATGCCAATGATGATTTCATCAGGTTTTTGACGGCAGTATAAGGCGACGCCGCTATAGCCTTTTTTTTCTGCATCATGATAAGCAGTATGATAACCTTCAGGCCAAAATGCCTCGGCTTTAAGTTGTTCGGTTTGGGCTTTGGTCTCTTGAATGCAGATAATATCGGCATTTTGTAGTTCTAACCAAGGAAAAAATCCCTTGCGTTCAGCGGCTCTGATGCCGTTTGCATTGAGTGAAATAATACGCATATGAAATTGTATGTTGCAGAATTGTCTAGTAAATCGTATTATACTCAGTTCTCTAATATGTATGTAGCCCATTTTAAGGGCGATATGGAAGCAATATGAAACCAGAAATTCATCCTGAATATAAGCAAATTACTGTAACTTGTGGTTGTGGTAATAAATTTGAAACAGGCTCAGTATTGAGTAAAGATTTACACGTAGAGGTCTGTTCTTCGTGTCACCCTTTTTATACTGGCAAACAACGTGTTGTAGATACAGCAGGCCGTGTAGATAAGTTCCGTAAGAAATTCGGCAAATAATTTCCATTTGTGTTTTTTCTGTAGTAGGCTTTGAGTGATTATCAATTAAGGGATTTAGCTTTATGACTAAAGACACGGCAACGATAAGAAATAACGCAACAGGTCAAGAAACCGAGTTACCTTTGCGGCAGGGATCTGTTGGGATTCCTGCTGTTGATATAGGTACTTTGAATAAAGAGCTGGGTGTTTTTACATTTGACCCTGGCTTTATGTCTACGGCAAGTTGTAAAAGTGCTATTACCTATATCGATGGAGAGAAGGGTATCTTGCTTTATAGGGGTTACCCTATAGAACAGTTGGCAAAAAACAGTTCATTTATTGAAGTTGCTTATTTGTTAATGAATGGCGAGTTACCGACTGAACAGGAATTAGCATTTTTTAAGGGTGAAATAAGACAGCATTCAATGATCCATGAATCATTGAGGGTTTTCTTTAATGGCTTTCATTATGATGCGCATCCAATGTCTATGATGGTAGGTGTCATGGGTTCGCTATCGGCTTTCTATCATAGTGAACTTGATATGAAGGACCCTGAGCATCGACGTATTTCTGCTATGCGTATGGTGGCGAAAGTACCGACTATAGCTGCGGCTGCTTATCGACATTCTGTAGGTTGGCCTTTTATTTATCCTCGACTGGATCTGGGGTATTGTGACAACTTCCTGAATATGATGTTTTCATTGCCAGGTCAGCAATATATAGATGAAAATAACTATATAGACCCTGTTGCAGTGAAGGCGCTAAATTTATTGTTCATTCTACATGCCGATCATGAGCAAAATGCGAGTACATCAACCGTAAGGCTTGCCAGTAGTACTGGTGCTAACCCTTATGCCTGTGTTGCTGCTGGTATTTCAGCTTTATGGGGGCCCGCACATGGTGGCGCCAATGAAGCCGTGTTAAGTATGCTGGCAGAAATAGGCACAGTGGATAGGATTCCTGAATTTATTGCCAAAGCTAAAGATAAGAATGATCCTTTTAGATTAATGGGTTTTGGGCATAGGGTTTATAAAAACTTTGATCCAAGAGCAACTATTACTCGAGAGACTTGTTACGAAGTATTGGAAAAATTCCCTAGTGATGATCCTTTGTTTGAGTTGGCATTGGCGTTGGAAGAGTATGCTTTGAAAGATGATTATTTCATTGAGAAAAAGCTCTATCCTAATGTTGATTTTTATTCCGGTATTATCTATAAAGCATTAAAGATTCCAGAAGATATGTTTACTGTGATGTTTGTTATCGCAAGAACAGCTGGCTGGGTATCTCACTGGATGGAAATGATGTCCGAACCAGGGCAAAGAATAGGTCGTCCAAGACAGATATACACAGGATATCCTGCACGTGATTATACTGAGGCTAGTACGCGATAGAGACTGGTTTTAGGGTTGTTATAGGTTATTTAAAAAACACGCTTTTAGCGTGTTTTTTTGTTTTTAGCAGCTAATCCTTGAGTAATAATTTATTAAGTGCCTGGTTTTATTGTAATAGTGCTGTGCTTATTTTTGTAGGAGTATCCGCCCTCGGCGTGATTTTAAAAAATCTATTGCTCAATCATCGGTCGCTGGGTTTAGCCTGATTCGCTACTCAGCGTGTATTTTTCTTAGGTTTAGCTGGCTTCAGAATAAACTTTCAGGTTCAACGCCTTCAAGTTCTTCTTCGGCTGTTTCCATAGGCGCGAATTCATTCGGAACATTTTCTTCTCTAAAATGTTCCCAAACCCCCGGGTTTCCAGGTTGAGCTAGTAGTCCTGAATTTGGGTCAATATAAGCTCTGGTCATTCCTGTAGGAGGAATAAACTCTTGTTCAGGTTTGTCTTTTAAAGCAGCTTCCATAAATTTGATCCAGATAGGAAGAGCCGCTTTGCCTCCTGTCTCATAACGTCCTAGGGTAGAGGATGTATCAAACCCTAACCATGCCGTAGCGGCAATTCCACTGCTGAAGCCATTAAACCAGGCGTCTCTTTGATCATTTGTTGTGCCTGTTTTTCCTGCAAGATCTGTACGACCTAATACCTTTGCCGCAGTTGCTGTTCCTCGTTGAACCACATCTCGTAATAATGAGTTCATAAGAAATGTAACTCGAGGTGAAATTATTTGAGGTGCATAGCCTTTTTCATCGATATGAGCCTGCTCGCATTGAGAGCAGGCAATGTCAGGAGTTGCTTGAAATAAAATATTGCCATCAATATCCTCTATGCGTTCAATGAAATAAGGCTTAATAAGATAGCCGCCATTGGCAAACACAGAATAAATAGTAGCCATTTGTAGCGGGGTGGCATATCCGCTACCCAGAGCGAGTGATAAACTGTTAGGTAATTGTTCTTGAGTAAAGCCAAAGCGAAGCGCTGTGTCGGTGACTTTTTTTATACCAAGTTCCCTCAACAGCCTTATGGAAATAAGGTTTCTGGATTTACGTAAACCCGTTCTAAGAGGGGTCATGCCAAAGAACTTTTTGCTATAGTTTTCTGGCCTCCATTCAGCTTCTTGAGATGGATCCGCTACAACAATGGGGGCATCATTGATTACGCTGGCGGCAGTGAAGCCATTTTCCAGAGCGGTAGTGTATATAATGGGTTTGAACCCGGAGCCTGGCTGGCGTTTTGATTGCGTAGCCCGATTGTATTTGTTGTGAAAGAAATCATAGCCACCTGATAAAGCGAGTATGGCCCCATTTTGAGCGTTTAATGCGACAAAGGCGGCTTCGGCTTCGGGTGTTTGTGTTAGCATCCAGCTTTGGTCGCTGAGCTGTCTTACTCGAATGAGATCGTTGGGTGTCAGAACCTCTGTTATTGATTTTAGTTTGGGTCCAATATAATTTTGAGATTTAAAAGTTCTGGCCCAACGGATATTGTCAAAGTTTAATTCAATAACTGTATTGTCTTTAAGTTTTGCACTGGCAATATTGTCTTTTATATCGATAACTTGAGCTGATTGTGTATCAGCAATAGTGGTGAATTCAGTTTTATCGAAACTCACTTTGTTTTTGTGAGGTAAAGAGCGATAGCCGTGTCGCTGGTCAAAACTATAGAGGGCAGAATGAATAGCCTCGCTAGCTGTAGCTTGTAATGAGCTGTTGATTGTTGTGTAAACTTTTAAGCCAAGCGTAAAAGCTTTGTCGCCATATTGTTCAACCATTTCCTTTCGGACCATTTCAGCGATATAAGGGGCAGGTGCTTTTAGCTGATTGGCATGGAATAATGCAGAAATAGGTTGTTTGATGGCGGTATCAAATTCAATCTGGTTTATGTGATTTAGTTCATGCATGCGGCGCAAAACATAGTCTCTGCGTTGATGAGCTCTTTTAGGGTTGGAAAGTGGATTAAATGCAGAGGGGGCTTTAGGTAAGCCTGCAATCATGGCAAGCTGTGCCAGGTTTAGTTCTGATAGTTTTTTGCCGTAATAAGTCGAAGCGGCAGCAGCAACGCCATAAGATCGATGGCCCAAATAAATTTTATTTAAATAGAGTTCTAGTATTTTGTCTTTTGAAAACGTTTGTTCTATTTTCAGGGCTAAAATGATCTCTTTAATTTTTCTTTTATAAGTTTTCTCTCTAGTGAGCAGAAAATTACGGGTGACTTGCATGGTGATGGTACTGCCGCCCTGTTTTTTTTTGCCCGTCAGTAATAGTTGGGTGGCTGCACGGATCAGTCCTTTAATATCAACACCTGGGTGAGAGTAAAAATCACCATCTTCGGCAGAAAGAAAAGCTTTGATGAGTTGGGGGGGGACATCATTAATAGTGACAGGCGATCTCTTTTTTTCACCAAATTGAGCTAATAAAAGACTGTCTGCACTATAGATAGACAAAGGGACCTGGTATTCAATGTCACTGAGTTTATTTATATCAGGTAATTCGGGTTGTAAATGGTCGAAAATGATATAGCCTGCAATGGCTAAACAAACTGCAAGACTGCAAGTTAAAATCAATAGCCCTTTCAAAACTTTTAGTATCAACATCCGATTTGAAGCCTCAATAGTCTTGTATGTAAGAAAAATGTGTTTTTTAGGTAGGGTAACTTAAGCTTAATTAGAAAAAAAAGCAATATCCGCTTTATTTTGCTTGGATTGCCTATTTTGAAATAATAAATATAAAGAGGCTGGTTTTGTTAGTATTAATCGTCTAGAAAGGTCTTGTATTTTGATTCCTAGCATCATCTCTGTCTTCTCACTCTGGCGAAAGGGGATGGGGCAAAACTTTTGGGGCAATTTATAGTTTTGTAATGGATATATGAGTGTATGTTTTAAAAAAGAAACGATGAGGATGTTTGTTTTTTTGAGCATTATTAAAGACTGATTGACAGGAATGAGTCGGTATTTCAAATTGGAAGTTTGTAAAAAAAAAACTGTTTTAGTGTGAAAAAATAAAAACACTACTATACTTTGTCAGTAACGTAGTGTGAATTGTTTTAAATTGATGTGGTTAAGCATTGAAAAAACGATTAAATATTAAGTTTTTCACCTGATGAGAAGGGTTCGTACATGAGCTGGTTTAATAGGGGACAATCTACTGTTCTTGGTATAGATATAAGTACTGCAGCAATTAAATTGCTGGAGTTAAGTAAAACAGGTGCTCGATACAAGGTAGAGAGTTATGCTGTTGCTCCTTTGCCTCAGGATGCGGTTGTTGATAAGAATATAGCTAATATAGACGTGATAGCGAGCACAATTAAGTCGGCTTTAAAGAGTTCAGGTACCAAGACTAAATATGCGTGTGTAGCAGTTGCTGGTTCCTCCGTGATGACAAAAATAATTTCCATGCCTAGTTCGTTAACGGATGAAGATATGGAAGAGCAAATACTGGTTGAAGCAGATCAGTATGTGCCTTATTCCCTTGATGAGGTGAATCTGGATTTTGAAGTTCAAGGTGTGTCAGAGCAAAACCCTGAAATGGTTGATGTGTTGTTAGCGGCTTCTCGTAGAGAAAATGTGGCTGACAGGGTTGAAGCCCTTGAGAAAGCAGGATTAAAAGCTAAAATAGTTGATGTGGAAGCATTTGCTATGGAAAATGCCTTTACTTTGTTAGCTGATCAACTACCTGATGCGCTTGAAAGTCAAACAATTGCAATTGCTGATATTGGCGCCACCATGTCAACTTTAAATGTTTTACATGATTGCCGTACTGTTTATACGCGGGAACAAGGATTTGGTGGTAAGCAGCTGACAGAAGAGATTCAGCGGCGCTATGGTTTGTCATATGAAGAAGCCGGGTTGGCAAAAAAGCATGGAGGCTTGCCTGATAATTATCTAACAGATGTGCTAGACCCTTTCAAAAAAGCAATGGTGCAACAAATTGCTCGGTCATTGCAGTTCTTTGTTTCATCTAGTGCGAATAGAGGCATTGATAGTATTGTGCTTGCTGGAGGCTGTTCATCCATACCTGGGTTAGAAAAGGTGGTTGAACAAAGTCTAGGTATTCCTGCTTATGTAGCCAACCCTTTTATAAATATGGCTCTTTCGAACAGAGTAAAGCCTCAGAGTTTAAGTAATGATGCTCCTGCAATGATGATTGCATGTGGGCTGGCATTAAGGAGTTTTGATTAATGGCAACAATTAATTTACTTCCTTGGCGAGAGGAGCTTAGGCAACAGAAGCAGCATGATTTTGTGATGTCTATAGTTGCAGCCGTTATGATTACTGGTTTTATATTCTTTTTGGTCTATATGCAGATTGAAGGCATGAAAGAGTACCAGCAGCGTAGAAATCAGTTAATACAGCGTGAAATTAAAGCTGTAAATAAAAAGATTAAAGAAATTAAAGATATTGAATCTAAAAAACGTCAATTAATGACTAAAATCAAAGTGATTCAAACACTACAGGAAAGTCGGCCAGAGATTGTACATTTATTTGATGAATTGCCAAAAAGTACACCTGAGGGTGTTTTTCTTAGTCAGTTCAAGCAAAAAGGTAAGGACCTAGTGTTTACTGGTAAAGCCCAGTCTAATGCACGGGTTTCTGCTTACATGCGTGGTGTAGATGCTTCACCCTGGTTAGAGCTACCTGTTCTGCAAGTTATTAAGCAGGGGAAACAGTCAAATGATTTTACTATGAAGGCTCGGCAAGGAAAAAATAGGCTTGAGGATAAAGAGGGGAAAAAATAATGAATTTATCTGAAGTCAATTGGGATTTTAATGCTGCAGGGGCTTGGCCTTTTCCCGTGAAAGTAGTTGCCATTATTATTGTTTCAATTATTGTTGCTGGTGCTGGCGTTTACTATATTACTTTGGATCAGCTTACCGAGCTGGAGCAACTAGAAGCAAAAGAGTCAAGTTTAAAAACTTCATATGAGGCTAAACAAAAGAAGGCGGTTAATTTACCTGATTATAGAGAGCAATATAAACAGATTGAAGCCTCTTTAGGTGAAATGATTAAGCAGATGCCAACTAAGGCTGAAGTGGCAAATTTACTTGTGGATATTTCTCAAACAGGCTTGGCTAGTGGACTGGAGTTTAGGCTGTTTAAGCCGTCTGGTAAAATCAGAAAAGATTTTTATTCTGAGTTACCTATAACGATTAAAGTAATAGGTAAGTATGAAGAGTTAGGGCTTTTTGTCAGTGGTCTGGCATCATTGCCTCGAATTGTGACTGTGCATAATGTTTCAATTACACCCAATAATGAATTGTTGGTCATGGATGCAACAATAAAAACTTATAATGAAGAAACAAGTGCTGTGAAGAAGAAGAAGGGGCGGCGGAGATAATGATGATACTGATAGAAAATGGTTTTCGCCAAATTAAAACCAATATTGTGTTGGGGTTGTATTGTTGCCTGGCTTTAGGGCTGGCTGGCTGTGTGAATGACGATGTGAGCGACTTGGAGCAATATGTCAATACTGTGAAGGCTAAGCCTAAAGGCACTATTCCGTTACTGCCAGAAATAAAAGTAGTTGAGCCTTTTTTGTTTAATCCGGAAGGCTTGCGGAATCCATTTAAGCCAGTAGAAAGAATTGAGAAAGAAGATGAATTGGGGGGGATTGCTGGTTCAGGAATTC
>Ga0209707_1001908_pt1 | contig 11314 bp, 16 predicted proteins | sample EN4Hudsemesocosm_FD_184630 | JGI IMG/M metagenome (GOLD analysis project Ga0209707, IMG submission 184630) | Methane-oxidizing microbial communities from mesocosms in the Hudson Canyon - EN4B Hudson Canyon (SPAdes) (version 2) | ecosystem: Environmental > Aquatic > Marine > Cold seeps | place... | reverse complement strand
AAATTCCTTGGAATTCTAAACCACCAGCACCGGCCATTGCTTCAGGAGCAAGGGCAACAGCAGCGGCAGAAGCAACAGTAGCAGTAGCAAGAGCTAGTTTTCTAGATGATAATTTTTTCATTGGAAGTTTCCTTTAATATATTTAATAGTCGCAAAAAAAGTATTTAGAAGGAGAACCTTCAAGCTCAATCAATAAAATATTGATTGGTTGTTTTTTTAGAGTTCGTTCTATTATTAATTACTCACATTATTAATAATCCGTTTAAATTAGCTTCTTAATCCGTGTCCCTGAAGCTGGATTCATACTTTACACATCTTTTTTAAAATACAATGCTTTAATCGTTGCTATTTTGTCCATCTTTTAAAGAATTTTGAAAATAACTTAATTCCGTTTAAATTAGCTTCTTAATCCGTGTCCCTGAAGCTGGATTCATACTTTACACATCTTTTTTAAAATGCAATGCTTTAATCGTTGCTATTTTATCCATCTTTTAAAGAATTTTGAAAAATCTGAGGTGGCTTATCATGAAGAGAGATGGCGGGTGGTGAGAGGCGATAAAAAAGCAGTTACCGCTCAATAGACATTGAAACAATAACTGCTTTAATTTGTGGTGCTTTGGTTACACTATATTAATAGTGCATATCTAGTGATTATTTTTTATAGGCACTATCAGATAAAACAGAAAGGTTTGGTTTTCTTACTTTATTTCTTGAAATAAGCTGACCATCGCATGACAAGCTTTTAAAGCTCTGGCCAGCTATCGTATTTATAAAATTATCAAATTGTAAGATGGAGCTTATTACTTCTACGCATTTGCTCTTATTTGATATTTTCACTGGGTACCCAATAAGATAAACTCCCGGCATATCATCGTCGTACACTCCATACACAGAATTATTATCTTCTACTAACTTTATAATAGCTGATGTCCACTCGACAACAGATCCGTTAAACAATATGCTCTCTTCAATAAAGAAGTCATTTTTTGAGTTATTTAACCTTTTAGGTAACCATCGCTTTAGTTGATCTGGAACTTGATCTATAGTTGTTTTATAAAAACTACTGGCGCTGGGTTTTTCCGGTGTAATGATCTTTTGTTCTAACGTATCAATAAATGCATCTTTTCTAGAGAAGACATAATCTCTATTTTTTGCTTTATTGTGGCACTTAACACAAGATTTTCTTTCTTTTGGAGGAATCATTCCATGAGGTTTGCCTGGTAAATAAAGGCCATACACCCAACCATCTTTTGAGACTTTTTCATGATTCTTATCTTTTAGCATAAGCTGTATTCGATTGATATTCCGTGTAGGAATAACGCTATTTGGAAACAATGAATCTTCATAAGATAGCGTTGCTATCTTGGCTATCATAGCGCCCTCTTCGTATTTTCCAGCTCCTTTATTTAAGGTTTTCCATGCTTTTTTGTTTGCGTAGGTAAATCTAAGCTCATTGATGTCCTGCCTCCAATGGGTTGATACTTTTTCCCACTTCCAAAAATCGTTAAATAATTCTGGATTAATGTCATGATCTACATTTTTATTAAAGAAAGCTTCTGGGTAGTGAACATCTTCCTCTGCCATTGCATGAAAAGATAAGAACATTAGTGCAAATAATATTTTAATCATTTTTTATTCCCTTCTGGTTTAATATTTCCTGGCCATTCATTTCTGTTAACAACGATGGTCATAGATTTAACTTTGCCTTCTTCATTAATCATAAATATAAGGCACCATTCCTTTGTCTTGTATTCTGCTACTTCAATATCAAAAAGCTTTTCAAATTTTAGCTCTCCAAATTTTTTAATGATAAGTGATTTTTCGCTGCCAATATTTATTCCGTTTAGATCATTTTTTAGTTTTTTTGAAATGATAATTTGATGTAGATTTTCCGCGTCACTTAACAAGAAATTTACCCCTAAATCAGAATAAATAAGCACTTTATTCTTATTTATATCTTCTGATTTTTTTTGTGGATTTCCTATTTTACTAATAACATCTTCTTCAGTTTGACCTAGATAAAGTCCTTCGACTAATAAGTTCGGTTTGTTTTGTAGCGCCATTACATTGCTGGTTAGGATTAGGTTAAATAATATTATTTTAAGAATTTTCATTTTTTTATCGCGTTAATTTTCATAATTCCCTGAGTTGCAAGGGGGAAGTTAGGTAGTAAATGAATAGTGTACATAAAATGTTTTTTCGCTTTATTAAGGAATGATTCGGTAAGTTCTTCATCTCCATTCATGGCCTTTAAATATTGCTTGGTTAGCAATACGGCGGGGGATGGGTTGTTAAAATCTTCAGTCATTGCTTTCTTTAACACTTCTTCCGCTGCGTCAAAATTGTTATTTTCTGTATGTATCCACCCCATTCTGGTATGAATTTTACTTATAACCGCGTGTGTTTTTTCAGAGTCAGAAATTTCTAATGATTCATCTGCTATAGCAAGAGCTTCATTATATTTATTTTGCTTTGAAAGAAATAAAGCCAATAAATTTAATGTCTCAGGAGATTTGTGCTTTATCGATAATTTCTCTAAAGTTTTTTTAGCTCTATTAACATCATTTAATTTTTGATAATTTTCAGCAAGAAGTGCAAGTTTTTTAATGGCGTAGAAGTTATTTTCATTATCGTTTTCAGTAATAGCTTCTAACACTTCTATTGATTTATCGTATTCATTTGCACTTGTTAATGCTTCGGAGATGTCTAGAAGTAAACCAGATGCTTTTTCTTTACTCTTTATTAGTAGGGATGTTTTGTACACTCTATTAATGTGCCTTTTTAATTCAACCGGTATTTTTACAGACCTGTTTTTTGGCATATTTCTATTTGATTCTTCCCTGTTAATCTGTATTTTATGGTTGATTATTTCTACATCTTTAACAAGTCTATTATTTGTTTCTAACTGGATTAGTTCATTTAATGAGTCTTGTAATTTACTTTCTTTGCTACCTGATAGCCTTTTAACCCGGAATAATTCAATTCTAAAAATAGAGTTATCCGCTGCCTTCCTATCCCTCCTTCCCTTTAATTTGGATAAATAAATATCGATATCACCCATACTTTCTTTTTTGAAGTGCTTCTCTCCAGTAATGTAATGGATTTTTTTATATTCAGCTAAATCTTCAGATGCCAAAATTGGGCTAGAAAAAAAGACGAAGAGTAATGTGATGTATTTAATCATTATTTAACTGCCTTAAGTTTTTGTGCGTCATTGTATTGGTGGGCTATGAATTTATTGCGACCTGTTTCTTTTGCTTCATATAGTGCTTGATCCGCTTTTTCAATAAATTTTTCTTTACTAAAATCTTTTATATTGACTGATTTTCTGCTTTCATTAACTGTAGTACCTCCAACACTTATAGATATTTTGTGTGTGGTTTTATGGTAAGGTATTTCAATTTTGTTAATCTCTGAAACGAGCCGTTTCCCTAAAATAAAGGTCGGCACAACACTAGTTTCAGGAAGAATGGCGATAAACTCCTCACCACCATATCTGTATATTCGATCTCCTACCCTTAAATTATCTCTTAATGATTTTGCTATTTCTTTTATTACAAGGTCACCATGAATATGACCATAAGTGTCATTTACTTTTTTAAAATGATCTATATCTATCATTAGAATCGACACGGGAGATTCATTTCTGAAAGAAATACCAATAATCTCATCGAGCTCTAGATCAAAACACCGTCTGTTTTTTAAGTTACTTAACGAATCTATTGTTGCGTTAAGGACAGCTTGGTTATAAACCATTGCGTTTTTAATTGGCGTTCTAAATATATTGGATAATTTTTTTAGAGCTTCTTCTTCGTCTTTACTAAATTTTGACTTCCTATAAAAAATGAATTTACCGATTATTCCGGTTTTAGTTACAACATCATGCTCTACCTGGTACTCAAAATAATTGTTATTTTTTGTATGTTCGTATTGAAAGCCACATTTGCTTATAAATTTAATCTCCCCAAAAGGAACCATTCTGCACATGTTTTCACTAAGTCTATGTAGAATAAACTCTATATCTAATGATTCAAAAATTGTTTCTTGAAGGTTTGATACCCCGCAATTGCATGTGATGATAGATTTAGCCATTATTGATTGCCGGTAAGGTTGATGAGATAACAGACTCTAATACCGTGGGAATCGTATATATTCCAATTCCCGCTGAAATATCTAAAGTGAAACTCATTAATGATTGTTTTCTTATGCCTTCTGAAATACCTAAAATCACCATACATATAGCTATTAGCTTACCCAGATAGCCTTGAGACCACGCTATTAATGTATCGTAAATTCCATTGAATTCAGGTCCACTAGATCCGGCATATAGCTGTGTTGAAAATAAAAAAATAATTACAGCCAGTAGTTTAGTCATCTTGGGATTCTTGAGCGTATACCGCTGTTCCGTTAACTGATACTAAGATCATTGATCCATTTTTTCCAACAACTTGATAATCAATGTCAATACCAATAATTGCATTAGCCCCTAAATTATGAGCTGTATCTTTCATTTTTGAGATTGACTCATCTCGCGCTATTTTCAATTCTTTTGTATAAAGCCCTGATTGGCCTCCAAAAAAATCTCGGACTTTGGCAAAAACATCCTTAACAATTGACGCGGCAATTAATGCCTCGCCTGTGACTATTCCTTTATAAGAGATTATTTTGCATTGCTCGATATGGTGAGTTGTTGTGACAAGCATAATTTTTTTTGATAGATTAATGTATTCTAAAGTTAATATTTTAGCACTATGAAAACGGTTTATCCCTCTTAAAAGATTCCTATTTACACTATCTTTTTTATTGAAGCCGGTTTCGGTTGTGCTATAATTTTAATATAATTATATTTATAAGTATTGCGACTATGTATAAAAATAAAAAAACAAAATGGCTTGATCGTGCGTTAATGAAAGAACAGCAAAAATTAAAAGGATTAATGTTGTTATTCTTTTTAATCCCTGTCATTTTTTATCTACTGATAGATAACTCAAAAGGATGTCTATTTGTAATGTGTTCATTTTTTACAATCGGGTTTATAGCAAATTCAGTGGAATCTTTCTTTTTGTTTTACTTCCTTAGAAAAACTATTTTTACTTTTTATTTATTTTTTGTTTTATCTTTTGTTTTATTTTTGTATTTTAATTATCTAGCTCATGTCAGTTATTTTTTTGAGGTTTTAACTTTATTTGAGATTTTATTTTTAGTCATTTTATCTGTCTCGGCTTTTGTTTTAGGCTGGTCATACTCATCATTACTTTTCTCATCATTACGTAAGGTTCAGTTGTCATTGTTTGCTCTAAGCAAGATTGCGATATCTTAATGGTATTATTTATTTTTTAATTAAAGGTTATTTATGTATAAATTTTTATTTTTATTTTTTTCATTGTTTTCAAGTTTTGCTTGTGCTGATTTACAGAAGGTTACCCTTTCTTTACAAAAGGCAATGCCAGGAGCAAAGTTTGATTTCATCGAGGAAGTTAAGCAAGATGGGTTGACAGACCTTTTTATGGTGGGTGTTGATGGCAATGTTTTTTATATTTCAGGAAATGGTAAGTATATTTTTAAGGGGACTCTTTTTGATATTAATAAGCGTTTAGACTTTGCTTATAAAAAGAAAAAAGAAGTCCGTCTAAAGGAAATTTCAAAAGTAAATAAGTCTGAAAAAATCACATACAAATCTGAGAATGAAAAATATGTAATCAATGTTTTTACTGATGTTGATTGTGGGTATTGCCGAAAGCTTCACTTACAAATGCAAGGATATTTGGATAATGGCATAACTGTGAACTATTTGTTTTTTCCTAGAGCGGGCATTGGATCTGATTCTTACAACAAATCAGTATCAGTTTGGTGTAATAAAGATAGAAAAAAAGCGATTACAGATGTTAAATCAGGTATTGATATTGCCTCTGCAACTTGTGATAACCCAATAAATGCTCATTTTGAACTGGGTAATAATCTTGGAGTTAAAGGAACGCCATTTATTATTGATTCAAAGGGAAGATCTTTCCCAGGGTACTTGCCTCCAGATAAAATGCTATTAAAGCTACAAACCGTTATGTAAAGACATAAGAATTTAAGCCCATTCATAATGATGTGGGCTTTTATTCAGATAAGCGAAACCCACCCCTCTCTTTATTGTGGGGAAGGTGTCAAATAAACCGGAGTCTTCTATGCTTAGATTATTTTTTATTTTTTTAATTTCTGGGACTGCCTTTGCGGATTATACAAAAATTATAAAAGATACGAATGAGGTTATTGTTGTTGAAGTACAGCAGTCTTATTTGTTTGGCGATGGGGACACAAAGATTGATGCTAGAAATTTTTCGATTCAAGAAGCCAAAGTAAAAGCCTCAGAAGTTGCTGGAAGTTTTATTAAGAGCAATCGTGTTATTGTTAATGATCAGTTAAAGACGGATACTATACAAACCATCAGTACCGCCCTTCTATCTAGTAAGGTTAAAAGCGAAGAATTGATATTAAATACAAACCAACAATTAGTTTTTTCGGTTGTTCTTGTTTCAGAGTTAGATAAGCTCTCTTTTTATACTAAGTTAGATCAGGTTAAGTTTGATCATAGTAAAGTAAAACACCTTGAGCTACTTAAAGCCAAAAACAATACGCTGCAGAACAGGATAGATGAATTAAACAGAAAAATTAATGATCCATCTGTAGGTAGTGATGTTTTGTCTCAAAATTATTTACCGAAAATTAGATTGATTGAAGAACGAGGAAGATTGTTTTCTGATCTGGTAGAAAATCAAGTCATTATTAAGAGGGTTTTTAATCGCGGCGAATTAAGTGCGATTGCACGCTCAAACATTTCAGGGTTGGCGCTGGTAAAAAAGGATATCCATGATAATTTCTTTAGATACATTATCAATAACGCGCATATTTCTTTAAGTGATCCTTATTTTAAAAAAAATAAGGATGGAACTTATGATGCTGAAGTAGAAGTGTTGTGGGACATAAATGAAAGGCCAGTATTAGAATTAATTAATAAATATTTTTGGTCTAATCATGAAATTCCTATTAAGCAAATTGATATTGGGCAGAAAAAAAGCATTATTGAAATTTCAAAATTTTATAATGAAAAGAAGAGAAAAAACAAATATTCATTTGATGCCTATGAGTTCATATCTTCTAAGAGCCTTAGCATACTTGTAAGTATGGGGAATCATAGTGTTGAATTAGGGATTTCAGGTATCGAAAAGTCGTTTATGGATTGTAATTCCAAGTGTTATAGAATACAAACTAGCCCTAAAAATGGAAATATTGAATTCGGAAGTAATCCTGTTGTTATAAAGAATATTCCAAGTAGGTATGTCGATAAGTTAACTTCTGTACAAGCAAGTGTGGTGGTAAAATGATTCGTAGTTTAATTTTGGTAATTTTCTTTTTTGGTTGTTCTAGTCGGATTATTCGCCCTGAATATCCAGAGTGGGTTACTCTAAATTATAATCATTCTGTAGTTTCATGTTCAAAAATTCAGCAGAATGATATTCTGACAGCAAAAAAAATAGCGCAAGCTAAGGCGCAATCCAAAATCACTTATAGAGGCACTGTTTCTGTTCGATCATCGTCTTCATTAACAAAGAGTGCATCTAAGGATGATTCAAGAGCTGAATACAATAGTTCCGTATACTTAGATGCCTCATCTGTTCTAACTGATTACAAAATTCAAAAGTCTGAAATATTAGAATTTAGTGGTTATGATGAATTGTGTATTATTTATGGTCCGAAGAATGAAAAAATCAAATAAAATCTATGATTAGCCAATAGCTACCAAGTGCAAAAATAGCGGCTAATAAATCATCAAACATCACTCCAAAACCATTTTGTAATTTCTCATCAAAGTAATTTATTGGCCAAGGCTTGATAATATCGAAAACTCGAAAAAGAATAAATGCAAGGACAAATGATTCAATTGTTTGTTCGACAAAGCAAAGTATTAATAACATTGCCACTATCTCATCCCAAACAATACCAGAGTGATCATGCTCACCAATCATGTCACCTGCCTTTTGGCAAATATTTATCCCCCATATAAAAAAACAGGTTGTTATTGCTAATAGGATGTTAAAACTAAAAAATTTCTCCATTAATATATATAAAGGGTAAGCAGGTAAAGTTCCTATTGTTCCTGGCATATATTTTGATGTTCCCGTACCAAAACCAAAAGCTAAAGTATTTAATGGATTTGAAAAAGCTGTCTTGAGTGATATTTTTTTTCTTGGTGTTCTGTACTTTTTAAACATTTTTAATTTCCTTTAAGCTGTCTGAAGCTATTTTTATTTGTTCATTTATTATGATTGACCATTTAATCTTGTTAGGTGCTGTTCTGTTGTAGCATAACCCACTAGTATGTGGTGATGGGATAACTTTTATTTTTTCATCTAGCCAGCTTAACTGGGGATTGTAGTTTAATTCTTTTGACAATTCGATTACATCCAATAATGATTTTTTACCATTATAAAATGAAAAAGAAGGCACTCTGCCAATTGTTAAAATTACACTAGGGTTGAATTGATGAATTATTAATTTAAGCCATTTTGAGCATTCATTAATTTCTTTTTTTGTTGGATTTCTATTGCTGGGCGGTCTGCAAAATACCATATTGCAGCGAGAATATTGATCTCTTCTGATTCCGTTGGATAGTAATATTTCATCTAATCTTGCTCCTGCAGCACCCAAAAAACCCTCTCCTTCGGCCTCTTCCTTTGCTCCTGGCGCTTCACCTATCACTAATAACCCAAGACAGTTTTCTCCTTTATCGGGTAAAACCACCTTTACCCTATTATTGGATAGGTCGCATTTTTCACAGTTTATTATTTCTTGATTCATTTTTTATTTTTTATTTTTCATGTATTATAAAGTTAATAAAAGTTATTTTTTAAAGGATAAATTATGAGTAAATTAATTGTTGATTCAAGAGAGCCACTGGGTTTTATTTTTCCATTTTTAGATGAAGAAAATATAGAGTATTCATGTGAAGAATTAAATAGTGGTGATTTTATTTTATCGGTTGAAAAAGGGATTGCCGTTGAAAGAAAGGAGGTAAATGATTTCGTATCTTCAATTATGGATCGTCGGTTATTTAATCAAGTAGCTAAAATGAAAGTTGATTATGATAATCCTATTATTATTATTGAAGGTGACATACATTCCGTTAGAAGTGCAATAGATATGAATGCAATAAGAGGTGCGCTATCATGGATTTCTGTTATCGAAGGAGTCACTGTTCACCATACATCTTCGCTTCAGGATACTTGTAAGACATTAGCCATAATGCATCGCCATGCTACTGAAGGTCTAGGTTATGAAGTTCCTTTGAGAGCAAATAAACCCAAAGATTTATCTTCTTCTTGTCAGTATTTAGTTGAAGGATTACCTTCTTGTGGACCTGCAACAGCTAAAAAATTATTGCAGTTTTTTGGATCTCCTTTTTCCGTTTTTACAGCATCTAAAGATGAGTTATTGTCTGTTCCCGGTATTGGAAAAAAAATGGCTAATAAAATAACTGAAGCATTACGCTACACTAAATAACACCTATGGTATACGTATACATATATTTGTCTTTAGATTGAGATATGTATACGTTTTTTAAATTCAAAAAAACATATAAAACGAGCCCTTAATAATCCATCTGATCTTCTTTGTTTCTCATTTATCAGCACTTGTAAGCATTGTTTTTTCTTTATTTGTTTCGACTATTTGGGGAAGTACTAAGCTAAACATAATCCCGACTATAAAAGTTATATAGCAAATTTCCCTAAAACCGACTCTTACTCTAAGAGAGTCCATTATTTATACTCCCCTATAATTACAATTGATTTCCCATGAGCCATTACAAGTCCTTTTTTCTCTAAAGACTTTAATGCTTGTCCCGCCATTTCTCTTGAGCATGCGACAAGATGAGATAGCTCCTGTCTTGTTATTTTAATTAGAGTGCCTTCTGGGTGGCTCATTGAATCTGGTTCAGACGTTAAATCTAACAATGTTTGTGCTATTCGGCCTTCGATATCTAAAAAAGCCATGTCTTTAATTCTTCTACTTGTATTTGATAATCTTTTCGTTAGTTGCTTCCCAAACATATAAAGCATATCTGTTGCGTTGTGTCTTAACTCAGATGATAGACTTTCCCTTAATCTTTGGTAACTTATTTGGGCTAAAGTACAGCTCTTTCTAACTTTTATGGTGCTTTCTCTGATTGTTTTGGTTTCATCAAAAACACCCATCTCACCAATGAATTCTCCAGCATTAATATAGGCCAATATGATTTCACTACCTTCTTCAGTCACATAAACAACCACACTTCCATCAATGATGTATGAAAGAGTGTCTATTTCTTCACCTGGTCTATGTAATATTTCTTTAGCTGCGAATTTCTTTTGATGACATAAGCCAAGAAACTGAGACATTGTATTTGTTATCATTTATTTGTTTTTTATAGTAAAAATTTATAAAACTACTCTATCATAATTAAAAAAAAACAAAACTTTAAAAGATTGCTTTTTTGTTCATCTTTTTCTTGTTTTTGTCGTATGATATATCTTTTAAAAATACTTATTTTCATTAAATAAATGGTAAATCAGGATTCTGAAAGAGCAGGTAGTAGTCGAGTTAATAGATTGAAAGATGGCGGGGTAAGAGTGGATGTTATTTTTGATAAAAAAATAGCAAAAAAAATGATTTTTATTCAGGATACTTTTGGTAGAAATAAAAAAGAATCTATTGAGTTATCTATCAATTTTCATTACCAGAAGTTAATAGACTTAAAGATAGAGGAGCTGAATAATAATATTGATATTTCTGAAAAAAAAATACTAGAGATCGATAAAAAAATTGAATTAATTAATGTTAATAAAAAATATTCGCATTCTGAAGATAGTTATTTTAAGGATCTGTTACTTCAAAAAAAACAAGAAATAAATTATATTATTAGGTTAAAGAAATTTAAAGATGATTTAATTGATATGGACTAAAAAAGCCCTGAAGGATTCAATTCCCGCAGGGCTTTTTTGTATTATCCGTAAAATAAATAGCTTTCGTTAAAAGCTTACCGTCTTATTGACTACGGTTAGACCTTCAGCATCATCGTAAGCGCGCACTTCCACATTGACACTACCCGATTCATTCTTTGGCCATAACATCCGTGATCCTGATAAGCTGACATCTTGACCGTCCGCGAACCACTGATAACGTCTGACATAGCCATCTGCATCGGTACACCTCACTCTAAAATCAATGGCGGCAGAACCGACAATCTCACTCACAGTACACTCCGGTAAGATATTCGGCACAATGCTATACG
>Ga0209707_1001899_pt1 | contig 11343 bp, 13 predicted proteins | sample EN4Hudsemesocosm_FD_184630 | JGI IMG/M metagenome (GOLD analysis project Ga0209707, IMG submission 184630) | Methane-oxidizing microbial communities from mesocosms in the Hudson Canyon - EN4B Hudson Canyon (SPAdes) (version 2) | ecosystem: Environmental > Aquatic > Marine > Cold seeps | place... | reverse complement strand
TCCACCAAAATTTCTCACTACTTCATCAATAGCTGTTTTAATATTATCTTGTTGCAATAAATCACATTGGATTCCAATTTCACCTGTTGTATTATATATTTTTTTGACATCACTGTTTTTATCAAGGGCAGCTATCGTTGCACCTTTTTCTTTTAATAATTTAGCACAAATTCTTTGAGCAGGACTTAAGGCATCGGTTATTAAGACAACTTTACCATCAAACTGTTGGCAAGAAGAACCTTTTTTTAATTTTGCTTGCTCAAGTTCCCAATACTCAACATCAAAGATTTCTTTAGGGCTTAAGGCTTTATACCCACCTAAGAGTTCTCCTTTTAATATTGAAGTCATGGTATGATCGGTAATATCTTCTATAATTTGAGCTTCTTTCACACTTTTACCAAAAGAGATCGATCCCAATCCATTTGTTACCGCCCAGTTTGGTGCTGGATTTAATTCAACCAATCCTTCTTTTGTATTAGTTTCAAAATATTCATGATAAGCTGTAATATATTCACCTAAAGACTCTTCAATATTTACACCAATTACCAAAGGAACTCTTTTTGTTCTTATTACATGATCGGGAGTTAAAGGACCTTGATTTGCAATTGTTTCAAGATTTGTCATATTTGAGAAGTGAATGGCTTTTTTATTATTATTTATTTTAGCAATGACTGCTTGTTTTTTTTCTTTACTTACTAATTTCCTAATTTTTGCAAGCTCCAAAAGATTTATTTCAGCCAGTTCATCTTCATTTTTAGAATTTCCCAAAAAGCATTTTCCTGATTTTGTAAAAAAAGAGCCAAAGAAAACTCCCATTGAAGCAAAAAATGAAAGATCTTCTTCAATATTATCTCCACAAACCATTGCTCCACTTTTCAACATGTGTTTTTCAGCTTTAGAAATAAGACTTATCATGTTTTCATACGATTTTTTAGCATCATTATCAAATGTAAAAACACCGTGATTCAATAATATAATTCCTTCTAATTCGTCCCAGTTAATCTCTTTTGTTGCTTCATAAACCAATTTAGCCAAATCAAATCCTGGCATTACGTAAGGAATGATTAGTACTTTTTCACCATAGATTTCTTTTAGCTTTGCTTCACCTTCAGAAGTATTTGAAATAGCAACAACACTATCTGCATGGGTATGATCTACAAATTTAAATGGAATAATTGCATGAAGTATAGCTTCAACAGAAGGATTAGGCGCAGTTGGGTCTAACATTGCAGCTCTTTGATATTTAACCATATCACTGTCACTTAAAGAATCCAGTTGGGCCATTTTTAATAAAGTGTCCATTTTAACAGGAGCAAAACCAGCAGCTTCTATGGTTGCTAAATCCCAACCACTTCCTTTGACATATAAGACTTCTTCTTCTTCACCAAAAAGATTTGTTACTTTTGTTTTAACAGAAGTATTCCCACCTCCGTGCAAAACTAAAAAACTGCTCTCTCCTAATAATCTAGAAGTGTATACTCTTAAATCTAAATCACTTTTAAATTCTTTTGCTTTTTCATCATTCCATAAGCTTTTCATTCACTACTCCGTATAATTTTCATTTTATTTTTATATATCTAAAATACAATAAGTATCTCTATTACTGGCTAAATTCACCACTTAAATAAAACCATTTGTCATTTTCTTTTACAAATTTACTCTTTTCTTCAAAAGAGGAATCAACTTTATTGATCTCAATGTTTGCTCTAAAGGTGACATATGATTCAAGCATACCTTGGGTATAACTTATTATCTCTAAAGAATTAAAATTGGTTTGCTTTATAAATTGTTTAATACTGTTTTCCCAAGAGTATGAGTTGTTTAAATAGTCAGGATTATTAACATGTGTTGTATTGATTATGTATTCCCAATTTCCAACAGCATATGCGCTGTATCTTGATTTCATAAGTTCCAGTGCAGAGGAAGGGATTTTCCCGTCATGAAATATTTTACAACATTTTTTATATTTTTTTTGACTGCCGCAAGGGCATAAGGTATTTACAGAAAATTTCACTCTTTTGGGATACTCTATTTTTTCTTTTTATAATTGCTAATATCAGTTATAAATTTTTCTTTAATTTTTACTGCAAAAAGATTTAAAAAATCATCAGAATCAAGTATAATATTATTATCAATTGCTGTTTTTTTACACGCTTGATAGAGGTTGAAATATTCATCTAAACTTCCATCTTCTGCCAATAATTGTGTTATTTTTTCATTTAAATCATCATAAGACCAATAACAAAGATATGTTACTTCCATATCAAACGATTTAATCAATATCACAATATGTGCAATAGACGATTCAACATCTTTATTTTTAAACTCTTTTTTTGTTGTTTCACTCAGGGACTTTATATCATCAAAATTTAATAAAATAATCTGGAAAAGATCTTTTCTTATATCTTTGCCTTTTACATGAACATCTTTTTCTTTGATTGTAAGCAGATATTTTTTAGGGTCTAAAAACATATGTTATCCTTTGTAAATATTAAACTTCAAACTATTGAAAAATTATATCATATATTTTAAGAAAATCTGTCTTGGAAATTTAATTATTTCCATTTTAAAAGTATTTCATTATAAAACAAAATACTTTTAAATTTTTACAAAGCGTTTTACTTTTCGCTTGCGTATTCTTGGATTTTTTTTATAAGAGCAGGACCAAACCCTTTGATACTTTTTAAGTCATCTGCTTGTGTAATCTTATTTGTTTTTCTAAACACTAAGATTTTTTCAGCCTTTTTAGCACCAATTCCTTTTATATTCATAAGTTCATCCTTGGATGCTGTATTTAAATTAATACTTGCAAACAAAAACATACTACACCCCAATAACATACATAGAATTCTTTTCATCTTCTCTCCTTTTTAAATGTATGTTAATAGTAACAAATAGGCGTTACTTTCTTCGTCACAATTCAAAATTTTTAGTATTTTTACTAAAAAGAAATTTATGCCACAAAATTGCCACAATTTTAAGTAATAATTACAACATGAGGAGTTACTATGTCTATTGTAAACGAAAACAAAACAAAACTGGCGCTGATTAAAGATGAGAGAGTAAGGACACAAAATAAGATTAGAAGGCTCAAAGAAGAACTCTCACTACTTGAATCTGACCATATTCAACCCACAGCTCAAAAAAATAATTTAGAATTATTTATTGATTCCATTGGGGAAAAAGAGATAAAAAATTTTGTAATAACTCTTTTTAATTCAGATGACTATTCAAAATGTTATGAATATTCGCAAGTCATTAAACATCTTGATGCTCATGAATTACTCTTAGCCTCTATTAGTAAAGAGAAAAAACATTTGGGAGCTTTTGTTATTGCGTACTGTTTAGTTAATCTTAATATGCAATGTAAAGATATTTCTAAAAGATTTGAAAAGAGTAGAAGTTGGGCAACATATAAAGCCATTGAGATTTTAACAATTAGATTAAAGAAATATATAGATTTAAATTATGACTCTCATATCCTTCATTACAAAGAAATGTACAGCATCTCTGCTTACAGTAATAATTCTAATGCTATTAAATTAAGTTCATAATAGCATTAGAAAAGAGTTTTATTTTTCTACCATCGTAGTTTTTAAACTGCCAATAAATCCAAGAACATCATTTGTCTCTTTTTGAGGAACTTTAAATTTTGCCAAAGTAGCTTTTAAATGTCCAAGAAAAATAGTCCAATCACTTTGACTAATTCCCATACCAACGTGAGTTTGTACCATGTTTCGACCTGTGTAATACATAGGTCCTCCTGATTTTGCACTTAAAAAGTCAATTAAGAGTTGTTTTTCTCTTTGTACTCCATCTATTCCTCTGTGAGCCCAAAATCGACCCAATTGTTTATCCCCTTGCAGTCTAGGCAATAAATCATTGGCAACAGCACTTATCGCATTATAACCACCCAGTCTGTCATATAACGACTTTGTTGTATCTGCAGCTTGAATTGAACTTACAAGTCCAAAAAACAACATCATAGCTAAAATTAATTTCTTCATTTTATCTCCTTAAAATTATTACTTAGAGTATAACACGCTCCCTAGACTATTTACAATGCCTTTTTAGCAAAACATGGATTTATTTTTATCAAAAATAGAATTTTATAGCCTAAATATTAAAACAACTGCAATGAAAAAAAAGATAAAATACAACACTGATTTTCAAAAAGGATTATATTGACAACAGTTTCTGTATTAGGTTGTGGCTGGTTAGGTTTTGATTTGGCACTTGATTTATTAAAAGAGTCTGATTATACGGTAAAAGGAAGTACCACTACAGCTGATAAATTAGCTGTCTTAAAACAAAATGGAATCATTCCATTTCTATTGGATTCAACCAAAGAATCTTCTTTGGACAATATTTTATTATGTGATATTCTTATTATTTTAATACCTCCTAAAAACAGTGATTCTTATTTAAGTTTTTTACAATTACTTTCAAAACATAAAAAGATACAAACGATTAAACAGATGTTTTTTATTAGTTCCACTTCTGTTTACCCCAATATCCAAAAAGACCTTACTGAAAATGAAATAATAAATTATGAAAACAGTTCAAAAAAAGTTGTTTTTGAAGCAGAACAAATATTTTTAAACATGCAGTATGATGTGGTTATTTTAAGGTGTGCAGGACTTATGGGATATAACAGAATTGCGGGAAAATATTTTGCAAATAAAACATTAACATGCAAAAATGAGAGGGTCAATTACGTACATAAAGATGACGTCATAAATATTATTAAGCTACTTATTAAAAAGAATATCTCAAGGGGTATTTATAATCTTTGTTCCCCTATTCATCCTACAAAAGAGGAAGTGTATCTTTTAAATGCCAAAAAATATAACTTTGCAAAACCCATTTTTAAAAACTCTTCAGCAAATAAGAATAGAATAATTAACACCATTAAAGTCATAGAAGAGTTAGGTTATACCTATAAGTATACCAATCCTCTTGACTACGACTGATAATTTATTCTAATTGTTATACATCTAATTCAAAAAATTCTTCATCTATTTTTTCATATTTTGCGACAGAACATGTTATTTTGACTGCATTATCATAATCTTTTAAATAACTAATAAAAAGTTTTTGTAATTTTTCTACATCTGCTGATCGTAAAATAAAATAACATAAAATATCTGTACCTCTTGAACCCGCTTTTTCAGTACCAAAACTATCAAAATTCCAATCTATGCCTTTTAGAAAATAAAATACATCATCAATTTTCTTTTCTATTTCTTCTACTACATTATTGTTAAACTCTTTTATATGGATATAAAAAGCTACATTTATATTGTATTTTTCTTGTGTTAATTTTTTTTCAAATTGCGTTGTTGCTACAGACTTTTTTTCGATACTCATTACTTCTCCTGTTTGTTAAAATATCATTATATATTATTAGGTATAAAACTTCACCTCATTTGAAATTTATTTTTCATACTCTTCTATTTTCTTTAACTCATAGTCTATTTCTTTTTTTTCTTTTTCTAAAGATTGGGTCACCATATTCATATGTTTATATTTATTGATTTGTTTTTTAATCTCATAAATTATTTCTTTTTTTGATAACTTATTGTTTTTATTAAAAGCATGCAGACTCATTTTTTTATGTTTTATACTGTTTTGTTCTTGAGAAGGAAGCACAAAACCAATATGAATATATTCTTCTGTTTTTTCATATTTATCTTCATACATAGGCAAAACCATCACATCCAGATATACCCCTAGCTCTTTTTTTGTTTTAAATTTTATTTTACCTTTATATATATTTCCAGCTTCTATATTCTCAAACAACTCAGTTATACTGTTTAGGGAATCTTTTGACTCCATTAATCGTGAATATGGTTTCCCTATTATATTTTCTTTTTTTTCCCTCAATACATCCAATAAAGGCTGATTTATAGAGGTAACAAGTCCCTGCTTATCCATTTTTAACATCAATACAATGCTTGCAAGGTTTTCTAAATACTTACCCAGTTCGTTATTATTTATTTTATTTTTTTCTTCTTCATTTATTTGTTTAGCATACTCTTGAATTTCCAAAATAAGTTTGGTCACATTAACTGGTTTTAACACATAGCTGGTGATGTTATATTTTATGGCTTTTAATAATTTTGGAGAATCTAAATAGGCTGTTGTAAAAATAAAGGGGATTTCCTTTGATAGTTGACGTACCTCTTCTAAGAGTTCAAGACCATTAATATTAGGCATATTGATATCACTGATTATGACATCTATCTCTTTTTGATTTTCTATAGATTCTTTATAGATTTCTAGCGCTTCAAAGCCATCTCTTGCAACAAGAACTTCTTTAAAAAAGTTTTCAAATACTTCAGTGATTTCTATTCTTGAATCTTCATCATCTTCAACATACAATATTGTGGTTTTCGCTAAAAAAACTTTATCAATCATAATTAGTCCTACAGATACATTTTATTGAACTCTCACTTTATAGGATTATACAAAAAGTAGTATGTTGTATGTTTTACTCAATTATTTAACTCCTTACAAGAAGCCAATATTAAGAAACCGCAAATTAAATCATAACTGTGGAAAAAAATGAAAGAAAGATAAAATTGATAATTAGGCACATAAATTTATTACAATCATTATAACTTGATGTATAATATATGCAAGTTGAGAATAAGTATTCTAAAGTTATTTAGAGTAGTTAACATTGACATACAGATTTAATTAATTTATTTATTTATTAGGAATAGAATATGAATATTGAGAAAAAACACAAAATACAAAACTTTGTGCTTCGATATTTTATAGTGATACTGCTCTTTTGGTCTTGCGTTATTGGATTATCTTTATGGTTTAATATACAAGATCAAGATGTTAAAACTGTTGATGTGGTTAAAAAAATTGCACGATCAAATTTTAATAAAGATCAAGCTTATAGAGTATGGGCATCTTCTCATGGAGGAGTATATGTCACTCCCACAAAAAAGACCCCTCCCAGTCCTTGGCTAGAGCATATCAAAGACAGAGATGTCGTCACAACCCAAGGTAAAAAACTCACTTTAATGAATCCCGCTTATATGCTGCGAGAAATGATGACTGATTATTCTGATTTATATGGAATAAAAGGAAGAATAACCGGAATTGCATTTTTAAATCCCAATAATCAAGCCAATGAAGAAGAAGCAAAAATCATCAAACGTTTTGATAAAGGTGAAAAAGAAATCAGTGAAATCATTGGTAAAGGAAAGGACGAATCTTTTTATTTAGCAAAACCCATGATAATGAGACAAGCTTGTCAAAAATGTCATGGACATTTGGGATTTGACAATGGAAGTGTACGAGGAAGTGTAAGTATTTCTGTACCCATGGCTCCTTATAGAGATATCCAAGCCAGTCTAGTGCAGGGAGTTGCAATCACTCACTTTATAGTATGGTTATTTGGCGTTTTTGCCTTATCTATTGTGAGCTATCGCGCTAAAAATACACTTGTACAAAAAGAGCGTTACCTTGAAGAAATAAAAATTTCCTCTTTGGTATTTGATGATACAATTGATGCCATTATCATTACCAATAAAGAGGCAAAAATCATCCGTGTAAACAATGCCTTTATTAATCTTACAGGATATTCTAAAGAAGAACTCTTGGGACAAAAAACATCAATAATAAAATCAGATTTGCATAAAGAGGATTTCTACAAAAAGCTTTGGAACTCTATTTTAAAGAACGGCTTATGGCAAGGTGAAATTTGGAACATGAAAAAATCAGGAGAGATTTTTGTCTCCATTGAGAGTATTTCAACGGTCAAAGATGATGCAGGTAATATCAGTTACATGATTGCCATTTTACATGATATAACACGTCAAAAAAATTATGAAGAAAAAATAGAAAATTTTAATAAAGATTTACATATAAAGGTGCGTGAACGAACTCAAGAATTAGAGGACTCTATTTTAACGTTAAAAAAAACCCAAGATAAACTCATCGAATCAGAGAAGTTAGCAAGTCTTGGTGGAATCGTTGCAGGAGTTGCTCATGAAATCAATACTCCTGTGGGTGTAGGCGTTACAGGCGTAACACACTTTTTGGAACTTACTCAAAATATCAAAGATGATTATCATACTGATAATATGAGTAAAGACGATTTTGAAAAATATCTTAAAACATCTGAAGAATTGGCTAAAATAATCAATACAAATCTTATGAGAACAGCACACTTGGTTAAAAGTTTTAAACAAATATCAGTTGACCAAACCAGTGAAGAAAAAAGAGAATTCTTCTTAAAAGAGTATTTAGAAGAAATTTTATTAAGCATCAGTAACATCACTAAAAAAACGCATATCTCGATAAGAATTGATTGTGATGAATCAATTAAAATAAACTCATTTCCTGGTATATTTTCTCAAATCATTACAAACTTAATCATGAATTCTATACATCATGCTTTTGAAGAAAATGAAGAGGGTGCGATTGTAATTAGCATTGAAAAAACACTCAACCACATTAAAATGGTTTATACTGATAATGGAAAAGGAATCGCCAGTGAAAATTTAAACAAAATATTTGAACCATTTTTTACAACCAATAGAATTAAAGGTGGCACAGGTCTTGGATTAAATGTTATTTACAATATTATAACCAGTAATCTAAAGGGACATATTGTTTGTAACAGCGAAGAAGGAAAAGGCATAGAGTTTATTGTCAATTTTGATGTTTAATTTTTAACACAAGGAGCCATTTATGAAAGTATCTTTTATAATTATATTCTTATGTATCAATTTTTTGTATGCCAATAAAGCTGATGTTTTATCAGCCAAAGTACATTGCAACTCATACCGAACATGCAATTTTGATGTTACGGTTAAACATCACGATAAAGGATGGAAACATTTTGCCAATGCCTATGAAATATTATCACCTACAAGGGAAATTTTAGATATAAGGGTACTTGCACATCCGCATGTCAATGAACAACCTTTTACAAGAAGTATTTTTGGAGTAAAAATACCCAAAGGCATCAACAGTATTATCATTCGTGCACGGGACTCATTACATGGGTATGGTGGGAAAGAAATAATATTGGAACTTTTTAAACAATAGGTTTATCACTTAAATCTTTATTTTTTATATTTTTGATACAATAAAACTATGGAGAACAACGTTTGAAAAATATATTAAAATTATTCATTTTTTTATTCCTTATAAATTCCACACTTTATTCAAAAGAAAGCATTAAATGGTTGATATGGGAATTGAACCCAGAATTTATCCATCACGGGAAACAAGCCCAACAAGGGTATGCTGACAAATTTCTAAAAACTTTTATCAAAAAACTTCCCGAATATAACCATACAATTATTTGGCTCAACACCAAAAGATGGTTCAAAGAGAGTAGTAAGTATGGGAGTTGTACCCCACACATTTGGAAAAGATTTAAACTTGATGACCAATACTATTCAGAACCTTACACGCTAACTTCACCACATGGTATTTTAATTCATAAAAAAAATGTTGGTAAATTTGGAGAAGAAGGAGATATACTTTCATTGGAAAACATTTTAAAAGATAACTCTTTAATGCTTACGGTCCCTTTAGTCAAATACAAAGATATGGGAAGCAGATATCCCATACTTTATAAATATTTCAAACCCTATATTGGGGAAAAAAATGTTCAAGAAATTACAACCAATGCCAATGAAATCAATCCAAAAATGTTGGATAAAAACAGAACAGATTATTTAATCGCTTATCCCACTACAGCCCAATCATTTGCCAGAATAAACAATGAGAAAAACAACTATATTTTTTACTCTATAAAAGAGGACCCTTACTATAAAAAAATATATGTCTCTTGTGATAAAAGCAGTTTAGGAAAAGAAGTCATAGAAAAAATAAATACCCTATTTACTCAAGAATTATACGAAGAATTTTTGTCGTATCATGAAGAGTGGAATAATAAAAATCCTCAGTTTAGAAAAAAATATACTGATTATTTTATCAAAGGAATTGAGGATAAATTTATAATTCAGTAATGGGTTAATCTCCTTTGTATAATACATTGATATCATTTTAGTTGTATACACAACTATTAAAATGACATTGAATAAACAGATAGTATTTTTTTAAGTGACCCATCACTTTTCATTTGCTGGATGATTTTATTGACTTGAGGTATTAACCGTTTAGCATTTGATTTTTTTGAAAATCCAATATAATAATATTTTGAATAATACTGTTTGGAAGCCTGACCTATTTCATTTTTATAGGGTTTTTTCTTTAAAAAATAATTTGCAGTGGGTTCAATACTTAATAATACATCTATCTCTTGAGCAATGAGTTTATCAAAGTTTTGTTTGGATCTGGATACGGTTTTAATATCTAATTGATGTTTTACAACAGCTGCATCAAAATCGACCCCTAAATTATGCCCTGCAACAACACCTATTTTTAGACCTTTTAAATCTTCAAATTTTTCCCAATGAAACGAGGGATGACTTTTTTTTGAATAGTAAATATAACCTTTTTTCTGAACAATGGCTTCACTAAACAGTAAAAACTCTGCTCTTTTTTCATTTTTACTGATTGCTGTAACTGCGTCTTTTCGTCCAGCTTTAAGATTAAGAAGCATTCTTTTTTGAGGGAGTAGTTCAAGGTTGACGTCAATATTCAGTCGTGAAAATATTTCTTTCATCAGAATATAAGAGAGTCCTTCTTGTGTGACACCGTAAGTATTGGGAGTAAATGGAGGCCATTTGGCTTCTTCTGTTAAATGTATTTTTACCTTTATAGCATCATTTGCAAAAAGTGAGGAAGTGGAGAGTAGCACACACATTAAAATTAGATATAAAGTTTTCATCTGGATTTCCTTCTGATATCAATATACATTTTAGACTTTTTAATCGTATCATAAATTTATTGTAAATTTATTTAGTAAACAAAATTAATTAAAGCACCCTATTCTAAGAACCTATTTGTGTGAGAATAAGGTATGAACCTAGAGTATATGCACTCATATATGCTGCGTAATATTTTAAATATTTTACTCTTTTCATTTGTTCTCCTTTTTTTGATTTTGAAGTATAAGATAGAATAGTTTCGTTTTGGTGTCAGTTAAAATTAATTGTCATAGCTTTTTGTTTTGTATAGTATTTGCCATGACAACGTTAATATTGTCTTTTGTAAGTTATATTCTTTTGACTTCTCATTCTTTTTTATCTGCAAGCAGAATTACATGATGGAAAAAAGAACCAAAAAAGCCACCCACCAAAATGATGAAGGCTAAAGCTACCTAGAGTTTGAAATCCTTTTTTTGCGCTGTGGAACTCGCTAAAATGTGCTCCCAGCACATTTCTTCACGCTCAAACAGTT
>Ga0209707_1001896_pt1 | contig 11346 bp, 9 predicted proteins | sample EN4Hudsemesocosm_FD_184630 | JGI IMG/M metagenome (GOLD analysis project Ga0209707, IMG submission 184630) | Methane-oxidizing microbial communities from mesocosms in the Hudson Canyon - EN4B Hudson Canyon (SPAdes) (version 2) | ecosystem: Environmental > Aquatic > Marine > Cold seeps | place... | reverse complement strand
ATTAGCATGGAAAATCGATATTCATGTTGTAGACAATATTGTTGATGGTATTGCAAAAACAGTTTACAATACAGGTGAAAAAAGTAAGTTTGCACAAAATGCAAACTTATCTAAATCATTATTAACAATGGTAATTGGTCTGGCGTTCTTCGTAGTGCTTAGTGCCATTTACGGTTTCGCGAAGTAAGAGGAGAATAAATGGAACACATTTTATCGATATTAATATTTTTTCCAGCGCTAGCAGCAATAGTTGGTTTTGTTGTTGAAAAGAACGCTATTAGAGCCTATGGTATTACTGTAACTGCTATTGAATTGGTTTTAAGTTTAGTACTATGGTACAACTTTGATGGGAACAACCCTGGAATGCAATTTATGGAATTTTTACCACTGATTGCTTCATATGGAATCTCATACAGTGTTGGAATTGATGGTATCTCACTATTTTTAGTTATTATGACTACACTAATGACTATGATTGGTATTATTGGTTTAACTGAAAAAAGAGACTTAAAACACTTAATTATTACAATATTATTTTTAGAAATGACAATGATTGCAGTTTTCTTAGTGTTAGATGCAATTGTATTTTATACATTCTGGGAATTATCACTGGTACCAATGTTTTACATTGTTGGTGCTTGGGGTGGAAAACTTAGAATTTATTCTACAATCAAATTCTTTTTATATACTTTTACAGGTTCACTAGTCATGCTTGTTGGTATGTTATATTTAGGATATGTTTATTTCCAAACTACAGGAAATTGGAGTTTTAACTTACAAGATTGGTATATGTTACAACTTCCGTTTGATATGCAACTTTGGTTATTTGCAGCATTCTTCATGGGATTTGCTATTAAAGTACCAATGTTTCCGTTTCATACGTGGCTTCCTTATGCACATGGACAAGCACCTACTATTGGTTCGGTTATACTTGCAGCAGTTTTACTTAAAATGGGAACATATGGATTTATCAGATTTTCACTTCCTCTTTTCCCAGATGCAAGTGTTTACTTCACCTATCCAATGGCAATATTAGCTCTAATTGCAATAGTGTATACGGCAATGATAGCTTATGCCCAAGAAGACATGAAACAAGTTATTGCGTACTCATCTGTATCTCATATGGGTGTGATTATACTTGGAACTTTTGCATTAAATGTTGAAGGTATTGGTGGGTCTATATTTTTAATGATTTCACATGGTATTGTTTCAGGTGCACTGTTTATGCTTGTGGGAGTTATATATGATAGGCGACATACAAAGATGATAAAAGACTTTGGTGGATTAGCTTTAGTAATGCCTAAATATGCAACGATTTTTGCAGTAATGTTAATGGCTTCTGTTGGACTTCCTTTAACTATTGGTTTTGTTGGAGAGTTTTTAAGTTTGTTAGGATTTTTTAAAGTATCTCCTATTTTAACAATTATTGCTGGACTTACAATTATCTTTGGTGCAGTTTATATGTTAGTGATGTACAAAAAATCATTTTTTGGTCCTTGTAATAATCCAGAAAATCAAAAACTTGAAGATGTAAAAGGTCGAGAACTTGTTGCTCTTATTCCTCTTGTAGCATTGGTAGTAATTTTAGGAGTTTATCCTAAGATTATATTAGCACCAGTTGATAAGTCAGTTACAAACTTGATTGAACTTATGCATACAAAAGCAGTATCGCCAACAACAAAGGCCAGAATCTTAGAGTTAAATAGTATTGGGGAGGTGAAAAAATGATACCGCCAATTGACGTTGACTTTGCAAGTCTAAATATACAAACACTTGCTCCTATGATAGTAGCTATTGTTGGAGCTTTAGCAATTATATGTATTGATTTAGCAAATAAAAATTTAGACAAATCACTTTACATAATGTTAACAGTGATCTTTCTAGTTGTTGATCTTACTATGGTATTTGGTTACAGTGGGGCTGTTCGTGGTTTCTTTGACATTATGATGGTTGATGGGATATCTGTTTTAGCCCAAGTGACTGTTTTAGTATTATCAACTGCTTTTGTATTATTAGCATTCAGTAAACAAAAACTTCAAGAGTACAGATACCCTGAGTATTTTGCACTTTATTTATTTGCAGTTGCTGGTTTCCAGTTTATGGTAAGTAGTGATAGTTTAATCATGATTTTTGTTGGTTTAGAAACTTCTTCTATGGCAATATATACAATGGTTGCTATGCATAACAGAATGAAAACAATTGAAGCTGCTATTAAATACTTTACAATGGGTGCATTAGCGACTGGATTTTTTGCATTTGGTGCAATGATCTTTTATGCAATCACTGGTACGGTTGAATTAGGAAAAGTATCTGAAGTTTTAGTTAATTCAAACTTTAATAACTACCCTCTAGTATTATTAGGGGTTACATTTATGATTGGGGCGTTAGGATTTAAATTATCTTTAGTTCCTTTTCATTCTTGGGTACCTGACGTTTATGAAGGTTCAACTGCTGCATTTGCAGGATTCTTAGCTATTGTTCCAAAAATTGCTGCATTTGTAGTTGTATTGAGATTTTTTGAAATCTTTATTTCAGCAGAAGACGTGTTTGTTCAAAATGCACTGTATATCATTGCAGCTGTTACAATGACTATGGGTAACCTGATGGCATTATCTCAAACAGATATAAAAAGAATGTTAGCATTCTCATCAATCTCTCATGCAGGGTTTGTTCTTGCAGCTATTTTAATTGGAAGTACACAAGCTACTATTGGTATTTTTGTATACTGGTCGTTATTTGCAATTGCAAACTTGGGTGCGTTTGGTATGTTATGGATTAACAGAGATAAAGAAGCATCTATTAATGGATATACACAAAATACAGTTGAGTCTTATGCTGGTTTGGTTAAAAAATCACCAATGACTGCTGCCATTTTTGCAATGTTTTTATTATCACTTGCAGGAGTTCCTCCATTTTCAGTATTCTGGGGTAAGTTTTACTTAATTGGGGCAGCTGTTAATGCTGACTATTTGTATCTTGCTCTGATTATGGCATTAAACTCAGCCGTTGCTGCGTACTATTATATTAAGCCAATTGTATATATGTTCTTCAAGGAACCTAATGCAAATTCTAATACTCAGATTTTATCTAACTCAACTACTATGTTGAAAAGTGTTATTGGTATTTTTGTACTTTTAACAGTTGCTTCAATATTTTTAGTTGAGCCACTTATTGAATTTGCATCTTATTACGTGCAAATTAGTGGATACTAAATCTTAAAATAGTGACAGTAAGTTGTAAATAGTAAATATGAATAGTATTTACTGTTTACTCTTACGATGCTTTTTTTAAACTTCTCAATAACTTATACGCACAAAATTCTATTTCTTTATAATATTCATTTATTAAATCATCAGCTTTTTTGCTTGGTTTAATAGTTAGTGTTGCAACAGGGTCTGCACCAACTGCAATTGAGGCAGTTTCAAGTTGTTTGAGTGAGGTTGTATAGGATTTGTTGAATAATCCTAAGGTAGTATTATAGTTTATTAATACCGATGTTTTATCGTGAATTATTTTTCTATGAGTTGAGCTTTTTGTGCCAAATGGCCAATAATAATACCCAGCAAGCCTCTTTGAAAACTTATGGAACACATCGTTTGAACTAAATATTGAGTTTGTATCACTTAAAAAAATAAAGGCATCATTGTCTTCAATTGCATCCATGATATCATCCATTTCATCATGATGAAAACACTTTTGAGGGGTACAGGTATTTTTTTGCATGCAAATTTTACACTCATTACAAGAAGCAATTCTTGATTTATTGATACTAATAATTTGAACATTAACTTGATTTGAAGTTAAAAAATCAGATAACAAATTAGTGATATTAGAAATTTGTGTTGAGTTATTATAAGAACAATCTAAAATAGCGATTTTATTCATATAGTACCTTTATGTGAATAGGTATTCACATATAAATTATTACATAAATTAAATTAAAATACATAATAAAAAAAGTGATTTTAAATTTATTTTGAATATTTGACATAAAGAAGAAATAATCGAGATAAGGGTACAATCACGTAATTAAAATAAGAGGATTAAAATTGAAAGAGATAATTGTAGCACACTCTCCAGATGCAGATGATATTTTTATGTATTATGCAATTAAGTTTGGTTGGGTTGATTTAAAAGATACTAAGTTTGATAATTTAGCTTTGGATATTGAAACTTTAAACCAAGCAACACTTCGTGGCGAATATGATGTATGTGCAATTTCTTTTGCACTTTATCCTTTTGTAAAAGATGATTTTGCTTTGCTTAAAACTGCTGTTAGTTTTGGTGATGGATATGGCCCTAAACTTATTAAGAAAAAAGGTAGCAAACTAAAAAGAAAATTTAGTGTTGCTTTAAGTGGTGAATATACTACTAATGCGCTTTTGTTTAAGATAAAATACCCAGATGCAAAAATCACGTATATGAACTTTTTGGAAATTGAAAATGCTGTTTTAGAGGGAACGGTTGATGCAGGTGTTTTAATACATGAATCCATTTTAACATACAATGAAAAATTAGAAGTGGAGAAAGAGTTGTGGGATATATGGCAAGAATTAGCAGGTCCAAATCTTCCTTTACCTCTTGGTGGAATGTGTATACGAAGATCAATTCCTCTTCACAGTGCAATTGAGTATGAAAATACGCTAATTAAAGCAGTAAATGTTGCTAATTCTAATAAAGAGTTACTGTCTAAAATGCTAATTGAACGTGATTTAATTCGAGTAAACAGTGAAACTCTTAATAAATATCTAGACTTGTATGCAAATGATGATTCCATTGAATTAAGTGCTTTACAATACAAAGCCTTAGATAAATTGTATGAGCTAGGATATAAACATGGTTTCTATGAACAACTTATTAAATCAGAAGAGTTTTTGATTCCTAATGAATATGCAGAACATCGTTCAAAGTAAAAGCAATAATAAATATGAAAAATCTAGAGTTTAAAGAGGTTGATTTTTCCAAATACTCATCTATTCATGTAGGACCAAAAGCTGATGTTTTGGTTATCAATGAAATTGGAAATTATGATGAGTACAAAATTTTAGGACATGGAAACAACGTGCTAATTTCTAATGCACATCCAAAGTTTGCAGTGTTAGGCTCTGCTTTTGATTATATTGAACAAAAAGACAATCTACTTTATGTAGGGTGTGCAACAAAATCTGGCAAACTATTATCTTTCGCAAAAAGAAATGATTTAGCAAACTTCGAATTTCTAGGAAAACTTCCTGGATGTTTGGGTGGGCTTGTAAAAATGAATGCAGGTTTAAAAGAGTTTGAAATTTTTAATTATATTCACAGCATTAAAACAACTGATGGATATATTAAAAAAGAAGATATAACATATTCTTATAGGCATACACAAATTAACAGTATCATCTATGAAGTTGTATTTAACCTTGAAGCTGGTTTTTGCAAAACAAAAAGTGAGATGTTTAAAAAAATGCGAGATAATCAACCTCAAATGCCAAGTGCTGGAAGTTGTTTTAAAAATCCCAAAAATGATTCTGCTGGAAGATTGATTGAAGAAGTTGGATTAAAGGGAGTTACTAAAGGAAATATGGCTTTTAGTAGTGAACATGCAAATTTTTTGATTAATAAGGGTGTGGGTGATTTTGAGGATGCAATATATTTGATAAATTTGGCCAAACAAAGAGTTAAAGAAAAATTTGATATAAACTTAGAAGCTGAAATTATTATATATTAAAGCATTAATTATAGATATAAAAAAACAATTAAATCTCCAAATTGAGTGCTTTTAATATATTTATGCTAGAATTTCATCTAAAAAATTTTTAATGAGCATTTCTCTAAATTAAAAAGTTCACTATATAGTGTAGAAAATTTTGATTTGTAGATATGCGTCAAAGGTTAATTAACAGTGAAGAATTTAGTTATCGTGGAGTCCCCCGCAAAAGCAAGAACAATTTCAAAATTTTTGGGAAGTGACTATGTCGTAATGGCATCTATGGGTCATGTAAGAGACTTACCAAAGTCAAAGTTGGGATTTGATCCAGAGGATAATTTTAAACCGCAATATTTGGTTTCAACAGATAAAAGAAAAGTCATCAGTGATCTTAAGAAGCAAATAACTAAAGATACAGTTATCTACCTCGCGGCCGATGAGGATAGGGAGGGTGAAGCTATTGCATGGCATCTAATTCCCGCACTTAAAATTGAAAAAAATCCTTTAAAAAGAATAGTCTTTCATGAAATTACAAAAGGTGCAATACTTGATGCCCTTGATAATCCAAGAGAAGTGAATCAAGATTTGGTTGATGCTCAACAAGCAAGACGAATTTTAGATCGTGCTGTTGGATATGAATTATCTCCTCTTTTATGGAAAAAAGTACGATATGGTTTAAGTGCAGGACGAGTTCAAAGTGTTGCTGTTAGAATCATAGTTGACCGAGAAAATGAAATCAAAGCGTTTAATCCAGAAGAATATTGGAAAATAAAATCAGAATTTAAAGATCCAACTTTATTTTCAGAGCTTTCAAAAATAAATGGTAAAGCTAAAAAAGTAAGAAATGAACAAGAAGCTAAAGAAATAGAAACCTCTATTAACAAAGGTTCTTTTACACTAGAAGACATTGAAGAAAAAGAGAGTAAAAGAAATCCTGCAGCTCCTTTTACAACATCAACACTGCAACAAGAAGCAAGTAGAAAAATTGGTTTTTCTGTTAAACAAACGATGATTGTTGCCCAACAACTGTATGAAGGAAACATTCAAAATATTCCTAATCACACAGGTGGTTTAATCACTTATATGAGAACCGATTCATTAAATCTTTCTAAAGTTGCAACCAGTGCTGCTAAGGAGGTTATTGAAGATATTTACGGGAAAGATTATTCATTAGATAAACCAAGAGTTTATAAAGGTAAAGCAAAAGGGGCTCAAGAAGCTCACGAAGCAATTAGACCTGTAAATATGGCACTTAAACCAAGTGATATTAAAGACTTTGTAGATAATTCACAATACAGACTTTATAGTCTTATATGGAAAAGAACAGTTGCTACGCAAATGCAACCAGCCTCTATTGCAAATACTACTTATAAAATCAGCGCAGGACAAGATAAAGAGTTCGAATTTGCATCAAAGGGACAAAGAATAATTTTTGCAGGTTTTATGAAAGCATATACTGAGGGAAGTGATAATCCTGAAGCTGCACTTGACAGTACAGAAAAAATTCTTCCTACGATTAAAAAAGGTACAGTTTTAGATTTAGAAAAACTTGATCTAGACCAAAACTTTACCAAACCACCAGCTCGTTATACAGAAGCATCTTTAGTAAAAAAACTTGAATCAGAAGGAATTGGAAGACCATCAACGTATGCTCCAACTATCTCAACAATCCAAGCACGTGAATATGTAGTAAAAACCGAAGATAAAAAACTAGCACCCACACCAACGGGTGAAATAGTAAACAGCTTTTTAGTAGATCATTTCTCTGGAATCATTGACTTAGGCTTTACTGCAAAAATTGAAGAAGAATTTGATGAAATAGCTGAAGGTAAAATTGCATGGCAACAAGTACTACAGGACTTTTATGGAGATTTTAAAAAGACAATTATAGAAAAAGAAGAATCAATTGATAGAGCTGATTACCTACAAATAAGAGTAATTGGAACACATCCAGTTACTGGTAAAGAAGTAAGTGCTCGTGTAGGAAGATTTGGTCCTTTTGTACAAGCTGGAACAAAAGATGATGAAGAGAAACCTACTTTTGTAGCAATTCCCAAACATCTTAATATGGATACGATTACTTTAGATGAAGCACTGTTTTTATTCACACTTCCACGAGTAGTAGGCCAAGATGCCAATGGAGATGATATTAAAGCAAACATTGGAAGATTTGGTCCCTATTTACAAATAAAAACAAAATACTATTCTCTTAAAGAAGATGATCCTTATACTGTTGAATTACCTCGTTCCTTAGAAATCATCAAAGAGCTTGATGAAGCAAGAGCGAAGGCTACTATTAAAGTATATGAGAAAGAGAAAATACATGTACTTATTGGGCGATACGGCCCATATATAAAACAAGGTAGAAAAAACTATAAAATACCTAAAGGTCAAGAAGCAGAAGAATTAACTCTTGAACAATGTCTTGAGATAATTGAAAAAGATCCTAAGTCAAAAATGGGTGCGAAGAAAAAAGCACCAGCAAAAAAAGCGCCTGTTAAAAAAGCTGCTGCGAAAAAGCCAGCTGCTAAAAAGACGGCTGCAAAAAAACCAGCTGCAAAAAAAACAACAGCTAAAAAAGCTCCAGCTAAAAAAGCTCCAGCTAAAAAAGCAACTACAACTAAAGCTAAGGCAGTTAAGTAATTAGCCAATGAAAATAGCAATCCTATCAGATAGCCACTCTAAAGTGGCTCTGACAAAAGAAGCCATTGATTTTCTTAAAAAGTGTGGGGCTCAATACTTAGTTCATGCAGGTGATTTTGGATGTGAAGAGACTTTGCAATTATTACAAGACTCGCAATTGCCATATGTTTGTGTGTTTGGTAATAATGATTATAACTTAGTTGAAGTTGCACATAAATATAATATTCATAAAGAACCTTATAACTTCAAAATTAAAGATAATACTTTTACCTTGATGCATATGCCTTATTATATGAGCTCTCAAGCTGATATTGTTCTTTTTGGACATACCCATATTTTTGAACATGAATATAAGAACAAAACACTGTTTTTAAATCCTGGCGAAATTTGTGCCAGAGAAAAACCTTTAAGTGAGTGTGTACTGTTAGAAATTAATGAAAATGAGTATATAATCAACTACTATTCTAAGAGTATTGACTCAAATGAATATGAAAGAAAAGAAGTAAAATATGAAAAATAATAAAGTATATTTATGTGCCATTTCAAATATTGAAAGCGGTACATGTAAAGAAGACTGTAAATTCTGTACACAAAGTGTAAGATATAAAGCGGATATAGAGAGATATAAAAGAAAAGCAATAGATGATATTGTAAAAGAAGCCATACAAGCTAAAAAGAATCAAGCAGTTGGTTTTTGTCTGGTTACTGCTGGAAAAGGTCTTGATGACAAACGTTTGGCTTTTGTATGTGAAGCAGCACGTGCAGTTAAAAAAGAAAATCTTGATTTAAAAATTATTGCTTGTAATGGAACAGCTTCTTTAGAACAGCTTCAAGAGTTAAAAAAAGCAGGTGTAACAAACTACAATCATAATCTTGAGACATCAAGAGAGTTTTATCATAAAATTTGTACAACACATGATTGGGATGAGAGATACCAAACATGTTTAAATGCAAAAGAAGCAGGATTAAAACTAGTTTGTGGTGGAATTTTTGGAATGGGTGAGACACAAGAAGATAGAATATCTATGCTTGAATCAATTGCTTCATTAGAACCTATGAATGTGCCACTTAACTTTTTCCATCCAAATGAAGCTTTACCTTTAGTTGAAAATACAATCAACAAAGAAGAAGCCTTTGCTTTGATTACAAAAGCCAGAGAAATGGTTCCTAATGCGCATAAAATTATGGTTGCAGGTGGACGAGAATTGATGTTTGGAGAAGACCAATATAAAGTATTTGAATATGGTGCAAACTCAATTGTAGTTGGTGATTACTTAACAACTGCTGGAAAAACAGCTAAAGATGATATTGATGCTTTACAAGCATTAGGGTATGAAATAGTTGATGAGTGCGAAGTAAAATAAAATTTGAGAAGGAAATAGTTTAATGGAAACAGATGCAAGTGATATATCTATAATAATATCAATTTCTTTAATTATATTTGCATCTCCGTTAATCTCGAAGTTTATAAAGATACCAACAGTTCCTGTTGAAATAATACTTGGGGCATTGGCTGTTTATTTCTCTTTTATGAGTGAACATGCAATCTTTGAGCTTGTTGCAGAAGTGGGATTTTTATATCTAATGTTTCTTGCAGGTCTTGAAGTTGATCTTAAAAAACTTGTCAATATCTCTCCTTCTGTGCTAAAAAGAAGTTTATTATATTTACTGGTTATATACTCCTTATCCGTTGCTGGAACACTTTATCTGGAGTTAGGAAAAATATTTATTGTAATACTTCCTCTTATTTCTATAGGTTTAATTGCTACACTTAAAAAAGAATATGGAAATAAAGATTGGATCAAACTCTCAATTACAGTGGGGCTTATTGGAGAGATTATCTCTATTGTTGTTCTTACGACTGCTAGTGCTGCTTTGGAGTTTGGAATTGTATGGGAGTTTTATAAAACGATAATTTTATTTAGTTTATTTATGGTTTTCATGCTGATTTTTTACAAACTTTTTCACAATCTCATTTGGTGGTATCCAGAAATTAAAACATATTTAATGCCTAAAGTGGATAATCAAGAACAAGATATACGTCTTTCTATGGCAATATTCTTTTTGATGATTGCTTTTATGATTTATCTAAAACTTGAAGTTGCTTTTGGAGCATTTTTAGCAGGTACATTTATTATCACGTTTTTTGAACATAATAAACAACTTCCCAAAAAACTTGAACACTTTGGATTTGGATGGTTAGTACCAATATTTTTCGTATCAGTTGGAGCTTCGTTTGATTTAGAATCACTGTTTCATGATGGTTTGGTTCAAACTTCCTTATTAATTGCTGTTTGTATGGTAGGAATAAGGGTTATTGGGTCATCACTGTTCATTAAAGACTTAGGACATCAAAAAGCATTGTTGATTGGATTATCTCACTCTATGCCATTGACACTTTTAATTGCAGTTGCTACACTTGCTTATCACAATCATAGTATTACTCAGTTTTATTATTATGCTTTTATTTTAGCATCAATTTTAGAGGTAATAACCGTTATGATTGCAATTAGAGGTTTAAATCATTTCTTTATCAAATTTAATAGTAACTAGATTATTGGTATAAGTAACTTTATATTTATTTGGATTATGTTTTAAAACAACTACAATTCTAAAGTATCTTTCTTTCATATGATTTCCAATAACTACTTTTTCGAAATTTGAAGAAGTTGTAGGCTGGTTTTTTGTTAAAAAGAAAGTTTTAGCATGATAGTCTAAAACAATTTTGTTTGTTTTCTCTATAGTGAATTTTCTAAACACTTCATATTTTGAGCTAATCTGCATTGTATCATTAGTATAATCTACGTTGATAAAAGGCAAGATGTTAATGTTTTCATGAACTACAATATCTCTTCTTTTAGGTACTTGTACAATAACTTTTTCTTCATTTAATTCAGTCATTGCATTTTCTAAAGAAATAGTTTTGTCCACAACTTTTTCTAAAGTTTGCATATTGTTTATTTTATTATTGTCTAAACTTTTACGTTTTTCTTGTTTTATTTTAGGTTTTGTTA
>Ga0209707_1001886_pt1 | contig 11380 bp, 9 predicted proteins | sample EN4Hudsemesocosm_FD_184630 | JGI IMG/M metagenome (GOLD analysis project Ga0209707, IMG submission 184630) | Methane-oxidizing microbial communities from mesocosms in the Hudson Canyon - EN4B Hudson Canyon (SPAdes) (version 2) | ecosystem: Environmental > Aquatic > Marine > Cold seeps | place... | reverse complement strand
TGATTTACTCATTGTTACATTTGTCAGGTTACGACTTGCCAATGTCTTCATTAGCTTCTTTCCGTCAGCTTCACTCGCAATGTGCGGGTCACCCTGAATACGGTTATGCACCTGGTATCGAAACAACAACTGGTCCTCTAGGTCAAGGTATTACTAACGGTGTTGGTTTTGCAATGGCTGAGAAGTTAATGGCTGACCAATTCAACAAACCTGGCCATGACATCGTTAACCACAACACATACGTGTTCTTGGGTGACGGTTGTTTAATGGAAGGTATTTCTCATGAAGCATGTGCACTAGCTGGTACATGGGGTCTAGGTAACTTGATCGCATTCTGGGATGACAACAATATCTCTATCGATGGTCACATTGATGGTTGGTACACAGATGACACTGTTAAGCGTTTTGAAGCTTACGGATGGCATGTTGTATCTGTTGACGGTCACGATGCTGACGCAATCAATAAAGCAATCGAAGAAGCTAAATCTGTTAAAGATAAACCTTCAATGATTTGCTGTAAAACAATCATCGGTTTCGGTTCACCAAACAAATCTGGTAGCCATGACTGTCACGGTGCTGCATTAGGTGACGAAGAAGTTGCATTAGTTCGTAAAGAATTGAACTGGGATGCTGCTCCTTTCGAAATTCCTGCAGATGTTTACGAAGGTTGGGATGCTAAAGCTTCTGGCGCTTCTAAAGAAGCTGCTTGGAATGCTAAATTTGACGCTTACGCTGCTGAATACCCAGAGTTAGCTGCTGAATTCAAACGTCGCATGGCGGGTGATTTACCAGCAAACTGGAAAGAAGCAACGGATGCAATGATTGCTGAAACTAATGATGCAGCTGCAACATTAGCTTCTCGTCAAGCATCACAAAAAACAATCGCTTCTCTAGCACCGTTACTTCCTGAATTCTTAGGCGGCTCTGCTGACTTAACAGGTTCTAACTTAACAAGCTGTGCAGACTTTAAACACGTATCTGGTAAAGAGCCAGGTAACTACATCTCTTACGGTGTACGTGAATTTGGTATGTATGCAATCATGAACGGTATGGCTCTACACGGTGGTTTAATCCCATTCGGTGGCACATTCCACATGTTCTCTGATTACGCGAAAAGTGCATTCCGTATGGCTGCATTGATGAAAGTTCGTTCTATCGCTGTTCTTACACATGACTCTATCGGTCAAGGTGAAGATGGTCCAACTCATCAACCAATCGAAAACACATCAGCAATGCGTTACATCCCGAACATGGATGTATGGCGTCCTGCTGATTCAACTGAAGTTGCTGTTGCATGGACATGTTCTGTTGAACGTCAAGACGGTCCTTCAAGCTTAGTATTAAGTCGTCAAGGTATTCCAGGTGTTAATCATCCTGTTGCTGATTTCGATGGTATCCGTAAAGGTGCATACGTATTAACAGAAGCGAAAGGTTCTGCTGACGTAATCTTAATTGCTACGGGTTCTGAAGTTGATTTAGCTTCTAAAGCTGCTGAAGCATTAGCTGCTGATGGAATCAATGCTCGCGTTGTTTCTATGCCATCTACTAACGTGTTTGATCGTCAAGACCAAGCATACAAAGATAGCATCTTAACGCCAGGCGTTAAGCGTGTTGCAGTAGAAGCTGGTGTAACTGACTTCTGGCGCAAATATGTTGGCCTAGAAGGCGGCGTTGTTGGTATCGATACATTTGGTGAATCTGCACCAGGCGGCGTATTGATGGAACACTTCGGTTTCACAGTAGCAAACGTTGTTAAGGTAGTTAAAGAAACTCTATAAGGCTTTCTGAAACACGCTTTATAGCGAAGTAAATATGGTGGCCAGTGGGCATTAGCTCGCTGGCCATTATTACTTTGAGATTTTTCACGAGTCGTCTTTTCCGCCATGTCGGGCGTTAAAAATAGTCTCAAAATGCTCATTTACACATGTAAATTGTGCTTTTTCGACAATTTTTACCTTGTCCTAACGAAAAATACTTATCGTGCAAAGATCTCACTTTTAAAAAATATATATACCTTTAAAAACTAAGGTTTTTGTTTGTCATCCTCGCGTATGCGGGGATCCATAGGCAGTTTTAAATAGCCACTATTGCGTGGGTTCCCATTTTCACGGAAACGAAGTAACCGTAGGATCAATGACGAAAAAGTAAGATTTTAGTTTTTAAGGGTATGTCTAAATAGTTTTTAAGGAATTAAAGAATGACAATTAAAGTAGGTATTAACGGTTTTGGTCGTATTGGCCGTATGGCATTTCGTGCTGCAGTAAAAGACTTTACAAATATTGAAGTAGTCGCGATTAATGATTTATTAGATCCTGAATATTTAGCATACATGCTGCAATATGATTCAGTTCATGGCCGTTTTGATGGTGATGTATCTGTAGTTGACGGCAACTTAGTTGTAAATGGTAAAACAATTCGCATTACGGCAGAACGTAATCCTGCCGATCTTAAATGGGGTGATGTCGGTGCAGATTTAATTATTGAATGTACTGGCTTCTTCTTAACCGAAGAATCTTGCCAAGCTCATATTGATGCGGGTGCTAAGAAAGTTGTTCAATCAGCGCCTTCTAAAGATCACACGCCGATGTTTGTATTTGGTGTGAATGATGAAAAATACAATGGTGAAGCAATTGTTTCAGCTGCTTCATGTACAACAAATGCATTAGCACCTGTTGCAAAAGTATTAAACGATAACTTTGGTATTGCTAAAGGCTTGATGACAACTGTACATGCGGCAACAGCAACACAAAAAACAGTAGATGGTCCGTCAATGAAAGACTGGCGCGGTGGTCGTGGTATTTTAGAAAATATCATTCCATCATCAACGGGTGCTGCTAAAGCTGTTGGCAAAGTATTACCAGAACTAGATGGTAAATTAACAGGTATGGCTTTCCGTGTACCAACATCTGATGTATCAGTTGTTGATTTAACGGTTCAGTTAGATAAAGACACATCTTATGATGATATTTGTGCTGCAATGAAAGCTGCTTCTGAAGGTTCAATGAAAGGTGTTCTTGGCTACACAGATGAAAGCGTTGTTTCTACTGATTTCCGTGGTCACACAGCACCATCAAACTTTGATGCTGGTGCAGGTATTGCACTAGATGGCACTTTCGTTAAAGTGGTTGCTTGGTATGACAATGAATATGGTTATACATGTAATATGATGCGTTTGGTTGAGCTAGTAGGAAAATAACTTAATCACCGAATAAAACATAAAAACGCCCTTGTAATGAGGGCGTTTTTGTTTGTAAGCGACTATCCCTTAACGGGAGAAAAAATGCCATCACAAAATGTGAGGCACAGGAATAATATCAAACACATGTTAGAAATCATTTATCAAGATGACAATATGGTCGCAATTAATAAACCATCAGGTTTATTGGTGCACCGAAGTATGATTGATAAACATGAAACACAATTTGCTTTGCAACAAACACGAGATCAAATAGGGCAACGAGTTTATCCTGTTCATCGTTTAGACAAACCTACGTCAGGTGTCTTATTGTTTGGTTTAAATAGTGAGGCGGCTCGTAAGATAACAGAACAATTTACCGAGCGAACAGTAGCAAAAAATTATCTTGCCGTTGTACGGGGTCACACTCAAGAGCGAGAAACGATCGATTATGCTCTGAAAGAGGAGTATGACAAGATGACTGATAGGAATGTTGATAAAAATAAAGTGGCACAACCCGCCATAACAGCATATACCCGCTTGCAAACAATCGAACTAGATTATCCTACAGGACGCTATCAAACCTCTCGATACTCCTTACTTAGCTTACAGCCTAAAACAGGTCGAAAACACCAACTTCGCCGACATATGAAGCATATATCCCACCATATTATTGGTGATACCACACATGGCGATGGTAAACATAATCAATTGTTCCGAGATAAGTTTAATTGTCACCGCCTGCTTTTACATTCAAACTCATTGCAGTTAATGCATCCTTATACAGGTGAAAACCTTACAATAAATGCCCCACTTGATGATGATTTGAAACGCTTATTTTCAGTTATAGGATTGGTGAATTAGAAGGTAACCGTTTAAGCCCATGTCAAAGCCAAGTAATTTTACCCATGATGAAGCCATAAGTTGCCCTTTGTGTCAGCAAAATGAAACCGATCTATTTCATTCAGACCAACAGCGAGAATATTGGCGCTGTGAGCTGTGTGATCTTGTTTTTGTACCCCCGCATTTTTTCCTTTCTGAAGCTGCTGAGAAAGCACGTTATCAACATCATCAGAATGATCCTGCTGATCAGAATTACTGTGCCTTTTTGAGTCGAATCATTCCGCCTATGTTGCCGCAACTTCCTGCTAATGCATCGGGATTAGACTTTGGTTGTGGGCCCTTTCCAGGCGAGAAGTCTGCCCTTGCCCTTTTATTTGAACAAGCGGGATTTTTGATGGCAGTTTATGATCCCTTCTTTTCACCTGATACAACACCACTCAACCAGACATATGATTTTATTGTGACTACCGAAGCGATAGAGCATTTTTATCGACCATATGACGAGCTTAGTAAATTATTTAACTTGTTAGTGCCAAACGGTACGCTTGGCATTATGACGCGGCGATATGATAGTACCGATGATTTTGCCAATTGGTTTTATAAGGATGATCTCAGCCATGTCTGCTTTTTTTCAAAACAAAGCTTTCGTTGGATTGCCAAGCAGTGGTCGGCAGATCTGGAATTTACGGATAATGATATTATCGTACTTCACAGATAAGAAATGCCACTCAAACGCTATAAAGAGCACACTACTTGTTAGCATTTAACTCATGATGCCCCTCAAGTATAATATCCTTATACTATAGATGGTTACCATTCCCCTCCCTTGATTAAATTGTATTGTTTTATACGTTTAACGCCGCCAAAAAACAGCCAAAACCTGCTATAATGAAAGGTTAATAATTTAAATAATTCAATAGAGGAAATGCCCATGTCTGTAATCAAGATGTCTGACTTAGATTTAGCTGGTAAACGTGTATTAATTCGTCAAGATTTAAATGTACCTCTTAAAGATGGTGCCGTAGCTGATGACACACGTATTCGTGCCTCATTGCCTACAATTAAATTAGCGTTAGATGCTGGTGCAAAAGTTATGTTGATGTCTCATCTTGGTCGTCCGACAGAAGGTGAATATTCTGAAGAGTTCTCACTTGCCCCTGTTGCTCGTCACTTAGGTGCATTATTGGGTAAAGATGTTCGTTTAGAAAAAAATTGGCTTGATGGTGTGAATGTTGGTGCTGGCGAAGTCGTTTTATGTGAAAACGTTCGTTTTAATACGGGTGAAAAGAAAGATGATGATGCCTTATCACAGCAAATGGCTAAATTATGTGACATCTATGTGATGGATGCATTTGGTACGGCTCATCGTGCTCAAGCTTCAACACATGGCGTAGCTAAATATGCACCTGTTGCTTGTGCGGGTCCTCTATTATCAGGTGAATTAGAAGCATTAGGAAAAGCATTAGATAACCCGGCTCGTCCAATGGTCGCCATTGTTGGTGGTTCAAAAGTATCAACAAAATTAACGGTTTTAGAATCGTTGTCTAAAATTGTTGATCAACTTATTGTTGGTGGAGGTATTGCTAATACCTTTATTGCAGCAGCTGGACATAATGTGGGTAAATCATTATACGAAGCCGATTTAATTGATACATGTAAAAAGTTAACGGCTGATGCACAAGCTGATGGCAGAGATATTCCAGTACCATCAGATGTTGTCTGCGCGAAAGAATTTGCTGAAACAGCAGATGCCACATTAATGGCTGCCAGCGATGTACAAGATGACGATATGATTTTTGATATTGGCCCTGATTCAGCTGCAGAACTAGCAGAAGTCTTAAAAAATGCAGGAACAATTGTTTGGAATGGCCCGGTTGGTGTATTTGAGTTTGATCAATTTGGCGAAGGAACTAAGTCAATTGCGATGGCGATTGCAGAGTCTAAAGCATTCTCGATTGCCGGCGGTGGTGACACATTAGCGGCAGTAGCAAAATATAATATTAGTGATGATGTATCTTACATTTCAACAGGTGGTGGTGCATTCCTTGAGTTCCTTGAAGGAAAAGAGTTGCCAGCTGTGGCAATGCTTGAATCACGTGCAAACTAAAAGATAGGATTTGAACAAAGTGGCAGAGAAAAGAAGAACCAAGATTGTTGCAACCTTAGGGCCAGCAAGTAATACCGCGGAAGCACTTGATGCTTTAATTGAAGCGGGGGTTGATGTTGTTCGCCTGAACTTTTCTCATGGTGAGCCACAAGAGCACCTTGAACTTGCTGAAACAGTAAGAAATAGAGCTCGAGCTTATGGTCGACAAGTAGGTGTTTTGGCAGATATGCAAGGGCCTAAGATTCGTATTGCACGATTCAGTACAGGTAAAGCCTTTCTTGAAGAAGATGCTCAGTTTGTTTTAGATGCTGATCTTGACTCAGATGTAGGTAATTTTGAACAAGTAGGTATTGATTACAAGACCTTGCCACAAGATGTGAAGCGTGGAGATACCCTTTTACTTGATGATGGCCGTGTTGTTTTATGGGTTGAGCAAGTTGAAGGTCAACGAATTACATGTAAAGTTGTTGTTGGTGGTGAGTTATCAAATAATAAAGGCATTAACCGTCAAGGTGGTGGTTTATCGGCTGATGCTTTAACTGAAAAAGATAAAGCCGATATTATTACGGCAGCCAAAATGCAAGCTGATTATGTTGCTATTTCTTTTCCTCGCTCAGCAGATGATATTCACACCGCTCGTCAGCTACTTCGTGATGCTGGTGGTCAGGGTGGCATTATTGCCAAGATTGAACGTGCTGAAGCTTTAGAAGTAATTGATGAGATTATTGAAGCATCAGATGCCGTAATGGTTGCCCGGGGTGATTTGGGTGTTGAGGTGGGTGATGCTGCATTACCACCTATTCAAAAAGATATTATTAATCATGCCCGTCGTCATAATAAGGTTGTTATCACGGCAACTCAAATGATGGAGTCGATGATAACAAATGCCATTCCAACACGAGCAGAAGTGTTTGATGTGGCCAATGCAGTATTAGATGGGACTGATGCGGTTATGTTGTCAGGTGAAACGGCAGTGGGTAAGCATCCAGTGAAAGTGATTGAGGCAGTAGATCGTATTTGTTTGCAGGCCGAACAACAACGTGAAATCCGCGTGTCTCGTCACCGAATGGATTCGAAGTTTGAACAGATGGATGAAGCGATTGCGATGGGTGCGATGTATATGGCAAATCATCTCGATGTGAAAGCCATTGCAGCATTGACTGAAACAGGCTCTACACCGTTATGGATGTCACGAATTAGTTCGGGTATTCCAATTTTTGCCTTAACGCCACATGTTGAAACGCGTAGAAAAGTGACCTTATACCGAGGCGTATATCCAGTCAGTTTCACCGTTGATCATGATGATCATGCCTCTTTAAATAAAGAGGCCATTGATGAGCTACAGCGTCGAGGCGTGGTGCGAGATGGTGATTTGGTTATTATTACAAAAGGTGATCTTGAGGTTCAAGGTAGCACTAATGCCCTGAAATTAGTTCGTGTTGGTGATATGGTAGAACCTAATAATACTTAGGAGAGCGCATTATGGCTTTAGTTTCATTACGACAACTACTCGATTATGCTGCAGAGCATAACTTTGCCGTTCCGGCTTTTAATGTCAGCAATATGGAGCAGGTTCAAGCCATTATGCAGGCTGCTGATGCCGCTGATAGTCCAGTGATTATGCAAGGTAGTGCCGGTGCAAGAAAATATGCTGGAGAACCTTTTTTACGCCATTTAATTCTTGCGGCAATCGAGCAATATCCACATATTCCTGTAGTAATGCATCAAGATCATGGTGCTACGCCTGATATTTGTGCTCGTTCTATTCAATCTGGCTTTAGCTCCGTGATGATGGATGGCTCTCTACTCGCAGATATGCAAACCCCCTCATCATTTGAATATAACGTCGATGTCACACGTAAAGTTGTCGATATGGCACATGCATGTGGTGTGTCGGTTGAAGGTGAAATCGGTTGTTTGGGTTCATTAGAAACAGGCATGATGGGTGAAGAAGATGGTCACGGCTCACTAGAGCAACTAGACCATAGTCAGTTATTAACAGATCCTGATGAGGCTTTTGAATTTGTTAAGCAAACTAAACTTGATGCTTTAGCTGTCGCCATTGGCACAAGTCATGGAGCATATAAGTTTACTAAGCCACCTACTGGTGAAGTGTTGGCTATTAGTCATTTAAAACTATTACAACAACGCTTACCCAATACGCATTTTGTTATGCATGGTTCTAGCTCAGTACCGCAAGATTGGTTAAAAGTTATCAATGATTATGGTGGAGATATCGCTCAAACTTATGGTGTGCCAGTAGATGAAATTGTTGATGGTATTCAATACGGTGTTCGTAAAGTGAATATTGATACCGATTTACGCATGGCATCAACAGGTTCCATTCGACGCTTTTTAGCCCAAGAAGAAAATGCCGCCAATTTTGATCCAAGAAAATTCTACACAGTGGCATTAGATGCCATGAAAGTAATTTGTCAGGCACGCTATGAATCTTTTGGAAGTGCTGGTCATGCGAGCAAGATTAAGGTCATCCCATTAGATCAAATGGTTAGACGTTATTCCTCTGAAGGATAGTTGTTAGACAATAAAGAGAGTAGTTTATATGAGTACGCAATGGATGGCGTTAATGAGGCATTTGGATAAAAAGCTTCTAACAAGAGATAATTCAAAACATTTTTTATTTGCGATCCTCATATTATTTAATATATCAAATAGTTATGGGGAGACATCAATGAAGTCATTCATTTCAACAGACCAAGGCTTTGTAAAAGAATTTAATCAACTAAAAAAAGATGCCAGTGAAAAATCAGTGGTTGATTTGCTCGGAGAGCCGACTCGTATAGTTGATGATACTTGGTACTATGTAGAAGAGCGCATGCCCCGAGTTGGCGAGCAGATGATGCTCTACACGATAAAGTTTAACGATGGCGGCTTATCTGAAACTTCGGCTCTGAGAGGAGCAGATGCAACAGGGATGCAGCCTAAAGATGAAAGCAAATTGAGAGAAAAGGAATATTCCCTTTTTATTCAATTTGAATCTGCTTTTCTACGAGAGTTACGAGATAGTTTATCGCTGATATCAGAAAATATTGATAGAAATGTACAGGCCACTATTTATGTAGATGGAAAAAAAGTGGACTCAGTTGACCTTTCTATGGAGGGAAATCCATTAACTCACATCTCCTTTGGCAGTACAAAGATAAACTTTTTTACGGCAAAACAGACGATAGATCTTGAGTTGAGTATTGATAGTCAGAGTATTAAGCATAAAGTTCACAACATCGAAATCGAGGACGGACTATTCTTAACTATTACTCAATTGGATAAATGGCGACACTTTTCGATTGAACAAGGCAAAACAGCTCACGGTTATGATTAAATTGCTCAAATCATATTATTTGTCACCCATAATACAATCAGTTGCAAGCAAAAGCGTGTAATAAGGTAAACTATGCCCTTTGGTTTAATTGAGAAGATAAAGTGCAGCAGTTATTAGCAATTGCTGGTGGTGGTGCCTTAGGCGCTGTATTACGCTTTGGCATGTCATCAGGCATTTATCGTTTACTAGGTAGAGATTTCCCATACGGAACCTTGGCTGTTAATGTCCTCGGCTCATTACTGATGGGCTTGTGTTTCATATTGATGATCGAACGAAACCTATTATCACTGGAATGGCGAAGTGTCATCATGATCGGTTTTCTTGGTGCATTTACTACCTTTTCTACCTTTTCAATGGAAACATTAAGCTTGCTAGAGTCCGGTGAGTTGACGAGAGCATTATTAAATATTCTCTTAAGCGTGACTTTATGTCTTGCTGCAACGTGGGTTGGCTTGACAATCGGAAGGCAGATTTAATATGAATGAAATTACAATGGTACGAATTTACCTTTCTGAAGGACGCGATCATTATGAACGTTTGGTGAACTGGTTATATGCTGATAATCACGTAAAAGGTGTATCCGTTTTCAGGGCCATAGAAGGCTTTGGTGAAGATAGAAAAATGATGACATCATCACTGATAGATTTGTCCTTAGAGTTACCTGTCGTTATCGAATTTTTTGACACACCAGAAGTAATTTCTGGTGTTTTAGAGCAAGTACAAACAATGGTTAAAATAGATCATATCGTTACTTGGTCAGCACAATCTGGAATTTAAAATGTTAGACCCAAAATTATTAAGAAATGAACCTGAAAAAGCGGCTGAGTTATTAGCCCGTCGTGGCTATGTTTTAGATATAGCATTGCTAGAAAATTTAGAGCAAGAACGCAAACAAGCTCAATCAGATGCACAAAGCCTGCAAACAGAGCGAAATAGTCGCTCTAAAATGATTGGTAAGGCAAAAGCATCAGGTGAAGATATTGCACCATTACTCACTGAGATTGCCGATTTAGGTGATAAACATAAAGCGGCTGAAACTCGCTTAGTAGAAGTATTACAAAAACTGACTGATGTTGCGATGGAGTTACCTAATATTCCTCAAGATGACGTGCCTGCTGGTAAGAGTGAAGATGATAATGTAGAAATTTCACGTTGGGGTGAGCCAAAATCATTTGATTTTGAGCCTAAAGACCATGTAGATTTGGGTGAAAGTCTCAGTGGAATGGACTTTGAAACAGCGGCTAAAATTAGTCAGGCTCGTTTTGTTACTTTGCACGGTCCATTGGCCAAATTACATCGAGCACTCACGCAATTTATGCTTGATCAGCATACTGAAGAAAATGGTTATACTGAAACTTATGTACCTTACTTAGTGAATAGCGATTCATTACGAGGTACTGGGCAATTACCGAAATTTGCTGAAGATTTATTTGCCATTAAAGATACGGATTTATATTTAATCCCAACGGCTGAAGTGCCTGTCACCAATATTGTTCGCGATACTATTTCAACGGATAAACAATTGCCATTGAAATTTGTAGCACATACACCTTGTTTTCGTAGTGAAGCAGGCTCATATGGTCGTGATGTACGAGGTTTAATTCGTCAGCATCAATTTGAAAAAGTAGAGTTAGTGCAAATTGTTCGACCTGAAGAATCTGATGCTGCACATGAAGCATTAACAGGCCATGCCGAAAGTATTTTACAAAAATTAGAATTACCATATCGTAAAGTGATGTTATGTATTGGTGATTTAGGTTTCTCATCAAGCAAGACTTATGATTTGGAAGTATGGCTACCTAGTCAACAAACCTATCGTGAAATTTCATCTTGTAGTAATTTCCAAGATTTCCAAGCACGACGCCTGCAAGCTCGCTGGAGAAATCCTGAAACTAACAAACCAGAGTTAGTGCAT
>Ga0209707_1001884_pt1 | contig 11385 bp, 10 predicted proteins | sample EN4Hudsemesocosm_FD_184630 | JGI IMG/M metagenome (GOLD analysis project Ga0209707, IMG submission 184630) | Methane-oxidizing microbial communities from mesocosms in the Hudson Canyon - EN4B Hudson Canyon (SPAdes) (version 2) | ecosystem: Environmental > Aquatic > Marine > Cold seeps | place... | reverse complement strand
CACTTGGGTAGCTTTCTGTCATGATATTCCTACTAAAGTCCTGATTATATTGTATAGCCAGTGTGATAAAGGTGTTTTGTGTGAATGTTTTTTAGTCGTATTCTTTATTTAAGAATCAGTAAGGTAACTATTTTATTTGTGGGGTTCACTGTTATGTCAGATTATAAGGCTAATCTTATAATTCCAGGTTTTCCAAAGACGGGAACAAGTAGTCTTCATGATTATTTGAATCAGCATCCTGAAATTAATATGTCTAAGAAGAAAGAGCCTCATTTTTTTTCTGTTGATAAACAATGGAAAAAAGGAAGAGCGTATTATAATGAGCTTTTTGATAAAAGTAGTAATATAGTTTTCAGGGGGGAGTCGTCTACAACATATTGTATTTGGCCTGAAGCTATCAGAAAGATAAGTGAAAATGTTAAATCCCCTAAAATTATAATTTTATTAAGAGATCCTGTTCAGCGTTTGATATCTCACTATAAATGGATGTATAAACTAGGTTTAGAAACTGATGATATACTAAACGCTGTTGAAAGAGAGTCTATGTTTGATTTTCATCCTGACAAACCTGTTCATGGTTGCTATAGGTCTTATATTGAATTTAGTTTATATAGTAAATATATACCTTTATGGACTAATCAATTTGGAGCGAGCTCAATTTATCTTGTCTCTTCTGAGCAGCTTTTAAAAGATCCTTTGATGATACTCAATAATTGTTTTAACTTTTTAGGGTTGTCCCCTTTAGATACTATTGATGTAATTAATAATAATAGAACAGAAGAGGTTTCAGTCGTTAGAAGCAAGCTAATTAGTCATAAATCAGCTAACAGATTAAGGTATCGAATTCCTCTTAAATATCAGCACTGGTTACGAAACCAAGCATTAATAAAGTTTATATGGCAAAGAGCTTCGCTCGGGAAGTTTTTGGTTGTCCCTAGCATAAGTGATAAAGATGTTAGAATGCTAGAGCTAAGGCTTAAAAAAGAAGTGGCTTTTTATAATGATATCTTTCAGAGGAACCTTGAGAACAAGGTTGGTTTATGAGTTGTTTTTAGGTTTTGGATGTAGCTTATCTGTAACAATATAAGTTTTGGTAGGTTTATAATTTTGTTGAATGTAGGGTAGTTACGTCATTCTTTTTTTGAGTATAGGATTAGGCCTTAATCGTTGAGTAATGTGCTTTAATATTCATTTAATACTCTAACAATTTGCATTGTTTCTTCTATAGACTGAACGGGACTAATTGGGAGGCTTAAAATTTCTTTATGTATCAATTCGGTTATTGGGAAGCTTAATTCATTCCAAGCTTTATATGCTACTTGTTTGTTCGGAGGGATAGGGTAGTGAATTAAAGAGTGTATATCTTTATCCAAAAGGTAATTCTGTAAGTAGGCTCTATTTTCTGTACGAATAACAAAGAGGTGCCAAGAGTGAGACTCCTTATTTATTAGAAAGGGTAACAAAATTTTATTATTATCTATATGATTAAGGTAGGTATGGGCAATCGCTTTTCTATTTTCTATCTCAGCATCAAGGTATTTAAGCTTTACTCTCAACATTGCAGCCTGCATTTCATCTAGCCTGCTATTCCATCCCTGATATTTATTTTCATATTTCTTATGGCTACCGTAGTTTCCTAAAGCACGAATAACCTCAGCTAACTCTTTATCGTTGGTAGTTGCTGCGCCTGCGTCACCTAAGGCCCCTAAGTTTTTACCAGGGTAAAAACTAAACCCACTTGCATCGGCCAGGTTTCCTGTTCGTTTACCTTGATATATAGCGCCGTGAGCTTGGGCTGAATCTTCAATGACTTTTAAATTATATTTGCAAGCTATAGCATTAATCTCATCCATTGCTGCAACCTGTCCATATAAGTGTACAGCCATAATGGCTTTTGTTTTTTTAGTTATTTTTTCTTCGATTAATGACGGAGCAATGTTATAGCTATTAATATCGGGTTCGACTAATACGGGCGTTAAGCCATTTTCAGAAATGGCTAATATAGATGCAATATAAGTATTGGCGGGTACGATAATCTCATCTCCTTGATCCATTATCCCTATTTCTATATAGGCTTTAATGATAAGTGTAAGAGCATCAAGACCATTAGCAACACCAACGCAATGCTTAGTTCCGCAATAAGTCGCAAATTCGACTTCAAAGGCTTTACATTCAGATCCTTGAATATACCAGCCACTATCAATGACTCTTGCTGTTGCTTGTTTTAATTCATCTGCATACTGTGCATTTATTGCTTTTAAATCTAGAAAAGGAATCATCTATCTCTCTTCAATTATGTTATTAACCAAGGTATAAGTTTTTATACATTTACTGCAGTTTAATGAGTTATCTAGTTTTCCACCACAGTTACAAACATAGCCATGAAATAAAGCAGGGTTACCATACCAAAGTGTGTTGTTTGGGATGTCTTTAGTTACAACACTGCCAGCACCAACCATAGCATTTTCGCCAATAGTAATTCCACCTATGAGTGTACTGTTGGCTCCTATAGAGGCATTTCTTTTTATTTGGGTGTTCAGAAATGTATCAGGATATTGTTTTGAGCGGGGTAAAAAGTCATTTGTAAATGTAACATTAGGACCAATAAATGCGTTGTCCTCAATGATTGTGCCATCCCATATTTGTACGCCACTTTTTATGGTTACATTATGACCAATTATTACATCATTTTCGATTAGGCAAAGCGCATTGATATTACAGTTATTACCAATTTCTGCTTTTTCAAGCACAATACAAAACTGCCAAATATTAGTGTCTGGTCCAATTTTTGTGGAATGTACATCAGCCAGAGAATGGATCACTTTACTACCTTTAAAAAAGTATCGTAGTCTCTAATATAGTCTTCGTCATCATAATAGGAATCAGCCAGAACCATCAAAACGCAATCGTGACTAAAGTCATGCATGCTTCCCCAAATCAGTTCATCTTGTAATATTCCAACATTGGGTTTATTTAAAGAGTATGTTTCTTTGTTGCCTCTGCCATCATCAAGTGTTACTTGGCAACCACCGTTGGTGGCTATAAGGAGTTGTTTAGTCTTATAGTGAGAATGATTGCCTCGGGTGATATTTCCTTGAGTACCATAAATATAAAAAACTCTTTTAACATCAAAAGGAACATTATGGTTTTCTTCAAGGGCTATTAGAGAGCCTCGCTCATCTCCCATAACCTTAAAGTTAATTATTTTTTCTTGCATTTATTATAAATAATATGGTTGATAGGGGGGGGAGTCGTTAATTATAATATTATCAATTCAATACTAAAGAACGGTAATTTTTACGATAAGTTATAATTGAAAATTCAGCTTCAGCTCTTTTACGTAAAGCATCACCAAGAGATTGAAGTTGCTGGTTTTCTAAGTCAATATATTCTTGCATTGCAGCAGTTAAGGCAGCTGTATCTTTTGATGGAATGAGCTTTCCCTTGTTTGCAATGGTGTCTTTTACCGCACCCACATCCGTAGCAATTACAGGTAATTTAGCAATCATGGCTTCAAGAACGGCAAGCGGTAAACCTTCAGAAAGGGATGATAAAACAAACACATCAAAAGCGGGTAAATATTGATAAGCATCAAAGACATTCCCCGTTAGAATGACAGATAATTCTAAGTTATGTTCGTGAATATGGCTTTCCATTTCTTGTTCTAATTTCCCTCCACCCATAATAACCAGCTTGGCAGATGGGTGGTTTATCTGGATTTGTTTGAATGCCTTTAATAAATAAATATGCCCCTTTACGGCGACAAGACGACCAATAGTGCCAAAAACAAAGGCATCAGACTCGATTTTTAATTTACTTCTTGCTAAAGCTTTTGGTAGCAAGCCAGATGTTGTTTTTTCAATATCAAGAGAGTTATTAATGTAAATAACATTCTCTTTAGTAAATCCAGCATGTGTATATTGTAATAAGTCTTCTTGAACAGATTGAGATACACCAACAAATGTCCAGCTTTTATCAACGAATAGGCGAGTAATGAGCCTTCTATAGGGTCTGTCAAATTCACCGTTTGCATGGAGAACGCTAATGCAACGAGCTGGTTTTTTTAAAAGCTTGTTGAGAAGCAAGAATATATATAAAGGTTTGAACCGGTGGGTGATAATGACATCAAACTGTTGCTCATTACAATATTTCCAAAGTTGGAAAATAGCGGATAATCTTAAGCCTTTGAGTTTTTTTTTCGGGATGTCGAAATATTTAACTTTCTTGCATACCGAATGCATATCCCCTTCTTTAGGCGTGCCGTTAAGATAGGCAGAGGTTACATCAAATTCATCACCGGCTAAGGCATTGATAATTTCTTCATGAAGATCTGAGGTGCGAACATAACATTTAGGTTGAATTTGTAATACTTTAATGGGTTTATTCATGAATGATTTGTGTCAATGCCATTGCGCATAAGAATGATTAAATCTCTGTCTTTATAAAGAAGGTGAGACGTTTTTTCTGTAGAATAGTATAAACTACTTAGGCTATTAGTAGCTATGATTTAAGGACTTGCACAATAATGGTGTTTCATGCGTATGTAGCCTTTTTTTCTACTATAAATTCGGGTGAGTTTAAATGATCACCGTTTTAAGTGGACTTTTAATGTAAATTAGTTGTTTTAATTAAGAGGGTTGAATGATAGAAATTGATGTTGATTTTCAAAAAAAACTCGGAAGTAAAAAAACATTTGAATGTTTTATGGGCTTGCAGGGTGAGCTCTATCGTAATATGAATGGGCGTAAGACATTGAGGTTTTATCTTGGTAATGATGGTTTTTTTATAAAACAGCATTTTGGGATCGGCTGGAGAGAAGTTTTTAAAAATCTATCTCAATTGAAATTACCTGTTATCGGTGCAAAAACAGAATATAACGCGATAAATTATCTTCATACCCTTGATATAGATACAATGGATATTGTTGGGTTCTCTCAAAAAGGGCTTAACCCTGCCGGGTTAAAGTCGTTTCTTATTACTAAAGAGTTGGATAATACAACCAGCCTAGAAGATTATTGTGCTCATTGGGCAGATCAGTCTCCTTCATATAGAGAAAAACAGTTGCTACTAAAAAAAGTAGCTGAGATTGTTAAAAAAATGCATGAAAATGGCTTGAATCATCGAGACCTATATATATGCCATTTTTTATTGAGAAAAAATACTGAAGAAGCGGAAGAGGATTCTCGCCTATTTTTGATTGATTTACATAAAGCACAGATTAGGGAAAAAGTGCCAGAAAGATGGTTAATAAAAGATTTATCTGCATTGTATTTTTCAGCCATGCATATTGGTTTGACCAAGAGAGATTTTTTGCGTTTTGTTAAAATTTATAGAGGGCAAGTACTGAGAAATATATTAAGTGCGGAAGAAGCGTTTTGGAATAAGGTTGAAAGAAAGGCCGGTATTTTAGATGCAATGCCAGAGAGTAAAAAGAAAACGTAGGCTGGTTTTCCCCTAGCGTATTATAATTAGTGCTTAGTGATTTTTTGACTTAGTTAGATTGTTAAGTCAGTTTGATGAATAGGGTAAATTGTGGCGGATGAATTAGAGTTTTCAAAAAAATATAATCAACAGCATGCTGAGAGGTATTTTCATAAGCATGATTCTGGCTTTTGGCGTTCACTTTCAACGTGGCGTGAAAGGCAGTTGGCAAGAAAAGCATTGAAATTAGCAGGTAATCCTAAAACTGTACTTGATGTGCCTTGTGGAACGGGGCGTTTTTGGGGGGTATTGGCAGAGCAGTCTGATAGGGTTATACATGCTTGTGATAATAGTCAGGATATGATTAATGCCGGTCTAAAGTTTAGAGAGCCTGAAATTGTTAAAAGAATTCAAAGTTTTCAGGGCTCTGCATTTGATTTGGCTGTAGATGATGGATATGTAGAGTCAGTATTTTGTATCAGATTAATACATCATATGGGGGATGTAGAAGACAGATTAAAATTGCTACAAGAGCTGAAGCGTGTAAGCTCATCTACAGTTATTATTTCATTGTGGGTTGATGGTAATTTTGAGGCGTGGAAAAGAAAGAAAAAAGAGGAAAGAAAGAATTATGAGGGCTATCAAAATCGTTTTCTAATCCCAGTAAAAACAATAGAAGATGAATTTGAAAAAATAGGGTTAAGGGTTGAACATCGTTTAGATTTGATACCGTATTATTCTATGTGGCGAACTTATGTTCTTCGTAAAGTATGAGTATTAGCTAAATTATGAAAGAGTTTGTTGGTAAAGGGTGGGAAAGGATTCTCAAATTAAATACAATGGATAGCTTTGACTCTTTATGGGAGCTTGATGCTACTTGGTTTGAGGAGCCTAATGAGCGGCGTGGCGGTTGGAGTGGTGTCTCTAAAATAGATTTAAAAACTGAAAGCGGTGCATTAGTTCCTGTCTTTTTAAAAAGACAGGAAAATCATAACACTAAGGTTTGGAATAGCCCATTTAAAGGTATTCCAACTTTCTATAAAGAATTTAAAAATATCCAACGCTTTATTGGCTATGGCATACCAACCGTAGAACCTGTTTATTTTGGTTTTAGGTCTGTAAATGGTAAAAGCCAGGCTATTCTGATGACTAAGTCGTTAGAGGGATTTGAATCATTAGACTCCGCTCTTTATGCGAGAGACGGTGAGTTAATGCGTAACAAGGCGCTTCGTGAGGCACTTATGGAGACCGTTGCAGATGCAGTAAGAGGTATGCATAAACATCACTTGGAGCATCGTTGTCTTTATGGAAAGCATATATTTGTGCGGTTAGTAAACTCTGACTGGGAAGTGAGATTTATTGACTTGGAGAAGCTAAAGCGAAGACTGTTTTATAAGCAAGCGGTATTAGGCGATCTGTATACTTTGCCTCGTCGGATGTCTGGTTGGCGACAAAGTGATAAATTAAAGTTTTTTAAAATTTATATGCAGGAAGAAAAACTGTCCCATAGGTCAAAATTAATTTGGCGGGAAATTCATAACAAAATGAAGGCAAAGAATAAATTCTAGTTGCCTGAGTTTTTAAAAAAAGTTTAAGTTGATATTTATATGATTGTATTAGGTCTTTCCGGTGCGGTAAGTCACGATGCCTCAGCGGCATTGTATGTTGATGGTCAGTTAGTTGCTGCTGTTGAAGAAGAAAGGTTTTTGCGTGATAAGCATGCAAAAGGAAAAATGCCTTATGAAGCAGTAAAGTTTTGTTTAAAACAAGCGGGAATTCAACCGAGTCAAGTTGATGTTGTTGCATTTCCATTTGCCGAGATTGGTTTAAAGTCACCTGCTCGATGGCATTATGCAAAACGTTATTGGTATGCACCAGATAGGGCGTTTACAGCATTATTTGCAGGGAACCGTCGTTATTGGCGCAACCATAAAAATGTAATGAAAATGCTGGATGATCTGGAGATAGGTTCTCAGCGGGTCAAATTTATTCCAGTTGAGCATCATATAGCGCATGCAAGTAGTGCTTATCATCTTAGTGGATTTAAAGAGAAGTGTGCCATTATTGGTATTGATGGAAAAGGTGAGTACGCAACAACTTTTTTTGGATATGGTGAAAATGGCAAGATACATAAAATCAAAGAGTTTTATGATCCCGATTCACTGGGTGGGTTGTATGGTGCTTTAACGGAATTCTTAGGTTTTGAGATGCTGGATGGTGAATTCAAAGTGATGGGAATGGCGCCTTACGGAGATCCTAAACGGTTTGACTTTTCTCGGCTTATTGAATGTACGGGAGATGATTTCAAAGTAAATACCAAATTAGTGAATTGCCTGGGGCTTCGTCGTTACAAGAAGGATGGAAAAAGCTATTACTTTAGCCCCAAACTGATTGAATGGTTGGGGAAAATGAGAGATGGGGATGAAATTGATGACCCTTATATTGATTATGCAGCCAGTATTCAAGACTTACTAGAAAAAACAGCGCTCTCTTTGATTGAGTTTTATTTGGGCGATATTATCAGAGAAACGGGCAAAGTATGTTTTGCAGGAGGGGTTGCGCTTAATGTGAAGCTGAACCAAAGAATAATTGCCATGCCTGGCGTTAAAGAATTGTTTGTACAGCCTGCTGCAAGTGATGCGGGAACAGCAATTGGTGCTGCAAGTTTTGCCTCAGAGCAGGAAGGTGTTTCCGTTGAGAAAATGGAGCACGTTTATTTAGGGCCTGCATATACTACTGAGGAATGTGTTGCTGCCTGTGAGGTCTATGAAAAGCCAGTAAAATGGCAAAAGCTGGATAATGTAACCGAGCAAACAGCAACCATATTGGCTGAAGGTAATCCTGTTGCCTGGTTTCAGGGGCGAATGGAATTTGGGCCTCGGGCTTTGGGGAATAGAAGTATTTTAGGTTCTCCAAACAATTCGGGTGTGGCCGATAGGATTAATGCGCAAATTAAATACCGTGAACGCTGGCGTCCATTTTGTCCAAGTATGCTTGATAAAGTTGCGGTTGAAATTTTGCAAACAGAGCACCCGAGTCCGTATATGACTTTTACATTTGATGTGGCAGAAAGCTGGAAGTCAAGAATTCCTGAGGTCGTGCATGAAGATGGAACTGCGCGTGCTCAGGTTGTGACGAAAGCAACCAATCCCCGATATTATTCTTTAATAGAAGAGCTAGAAAAAATAAATGGTAATGCTGTTGTTTTGAATACGTCTCTTAATAGGCGAGGAGAGCCAATGGTGTGTAGCCCTGAAGATGCATTGAATATGTTTTATGGTTCTGATTTAGAATATTTGGTGATGGAAGATATTTTAGTAACAAAATAATGGAGTGTTACTTAAAGTGATTTATTAAAACGCCAGCTATAAGCTGGCGTTTTTAGTTTTAAAGAAATGGCTCTGTGATAAGTTTAAAGCTCTGAGGGGAATGATTGGTATGAGAAAGAAGCAAAAAAATCAACAAAAAAAGAAGCAGCTAAAGTTAGAGCAAAAACCAGCAAAAAAAGGCCTAAAAGTTTATCGTAGGCTATTTAAATATGTTGTACCGTATAAAGGGTTGTTTTTTATAAGTTTTTTGGGTTATTTGGTTTCATCGGCTACTCAGCCAATGTTTGCAGAAATGATTAAGCATATTATTGATACGCTTGAGTCGGGTGATAAAGCTGGGCAGATGCAGTTACCGATGATATTTAGTGGTTTAATTATTGTAAGAAGTATCGGTGTATTTATTGGTGCTTATTTTGTATCAAGAGTGTCTGCGAATGTTGTGAACGATTTGAGGTGTGACATATTTAAGAAATATACCCAGTTGCCAATCACTTATTTTGATACACATAATAGTGGTTATTTGATTTCAAGGATAACGAATAATGTTCAGGAGGTTACAACTGCAACATTAGATGCGGTAAGGAATATTATAAGAGAAGGAATGACGGCAATAGGCTTGTTAGCTTATCTTTTTTATATCAATTGGCAGTTATCATTGGTCTTTTTAGCGATTGCTCCGGTCATTGGGATTGTCGTTGGGGTGGTAAGTAAGCGTCTAAGAAGATTAAGTAAGCGGTTGCAAGAGTCAGTTGGTGATTTAACTCAAATCGCATCAGAAGTTGTTGGGGGGAATCGAATTGTCAAAAGTTATGGTGGAGAGGTGTATGAAAACCAACGCTTTAAAAAGCAAAGCCGATACCATAGAAACCAGAGGTTAAAGCTTTCAATAACCACCGCAATACAAAACCCTATCATACAAACTGTTGTGGCACTTGCTTTGTCGGGGCTAATGTATTTTGCATTGATATTTATGGATCAATCATCTACAGGGGAGTTTGTTGGATATTTGACCGCAGCGTTTATGCTACCAAGGGCTGTAAAGTTTATTAGTAGTGCTAATTCAAAGATACAAAAAGGCGTGGCTGCCGCTGAGTCATTATTTGAAGTGCTGGATGAGCCAGAAGAAAAAAATGATGGCTTAGAGTTTTTAGATTCATGTGATGGGGAAATTGAGTTCAAAAATGTATCTTTTTCGTATGAAGGGGTAAGCCGGAAAGCATTGATGGATATAAGTTTTAAGATAAGGCCGGGACAAACAGTTGCGTTAGTTGGAGGCTCGGGTAGCGGCAAGACAACACTGGTGAACTTATTAATGCGTTTTTATGAATGTAATAACGGACAGTTATTGATTGATGGATGCAATCTACATAATATTAAAATAGAAAGCCTGCGAGAGAAAATAGCTTTAGTAAGTCAGAATATCACTTTGTTTGATGGCACTATAAAAGACAATATTGCTTATGGTGATGTTAATCCAGATGATAGCTTAGTTGCTAGTGCAGCAAAAGAAGCTTATGCAATGGAGTTTATAGAAAAGCTTGAAGATAAGTTTGATACCCAGATAGGAGAGCATGGTATTAAATTGTCAGGAGGGCAACGTCAGAGACTGGCCTTCGCTCGTGCTATATATAAAGATGCACCCATTTTGATACTGGATGAGGCGACTTCTGCATTGGACACGAAGTCAGAGAAGTATATACAGGCGGCTTTAGAAAGCGTACAGAAAAACAGGACTATGTTAATAATAGCCCATAGATTGTCGACAATAGAAAATGCAGATGTAATCTTTGTTATGGATGCAGGGAGAATAGTGGAAAGAGGTTGCCATAAAGATCTAATCAGTAAAAATGGGAAGTATGCGCAACTGCATGGATTGCAATTTAAAAAAAGCTCATCAAAATAGAAATAAAGTCTTGACGCAAGGAAAGGATGCTGTAGAATGCGCACTTCTTTCAACGCTGCCTCAGGTTGGAAGGGGCGCAGGAAGCGGAGTTTATATTTAGTTTGATTGGATTTAATTTTTTCTGATTAAATATAAAAGTTTGACAAATGGAGTTGGGAGGTTATAATGGTCAGCTCTTCGGGGTTGAGTGATTGGCTTCCGAATCGGCTCTCAGGATGAGGGTTTTAGTTTTCTTTCGGATTGAATGGTTGTTGTTTGATTATTCCTTCTGCTTCGAAAATTAAGTCAAAAAGGAGGTTGACAACGGGTTTTGACTCTGTATAATGGTCGGACTCAGCAGGGCAGTGACCTAGTCATCCTGCAGAAACAAAGGCTTCGGTCTTTAGCTCTTTAAAAATCTAATCGAAATAATTTGTGTGGGTACTTGTGCTGGATATTTTAAGTTGTAGTAAAAAATATTCGACACGATATTCATGTAAAACAATAAAGACAAGCTTCTTCGGAAGTGAGTCTGTAATACGTCAATAAGTAAATCTTTTAAAGTTATCACTTTAGAAGTTGTCGAGCCAAGATTGGATACTAATCTTATTTAGTATCAAGCAAGTTTAAACTGAAGAGTTTGATCATGGCTCAGATTGAACGCTGGCGGTATGCTTAACACATGCAAGTCGAACGGTAACATTGGAGCTTGCTCCAGATGACGAGTGGCGGACGGGTGAGTAATGCATAGGA
>Ga0209707_1001882_pt1 | contig 11399 bp, 6 predicted proteins | sample EN4Hudsemesocosm_FD_184630 | JGI IMG/M metagenome (GOLD analysis project Ga0209707, IMG submission 184630) | Methane-oxidizing microbial communities from mesocosms in the Hudson Canyon - EN4B Hudson Canyon (SPAdes) (version 2) | ecosystem: Environmental > Aquatic > Marine > Cold seeps | place... | reverse complement strand
GCAATGCCTACAAAACTTCACCCAACACAAAGCGCTGGATTTTATGTTTGAAGCGGTTAAGCAAGCCAGCTTAGAAGGTAAAGATTTATGATGGTGACCTTTGTCTCTCAATGCGAACATAAAGCCTAAAGCGAACAGCAGGGAGTATTAAACCAATCCCAATAAATACCTAAATCCTATGGCATGATTATTTTAATATTTGCGTCAGATTTTCCGTAGGATGGGTAGGGCGCCTTTTTGCGAAACCGATCATCATTATACGTAGAGGTGATGATGGGTTTCACTGCGCACCTAAAAAGCAGGTGCACCATTCTACCCATCCTACGAATTGGGATTGGTATTAGATGTTTTTGCTAACCGCATAGGCTGTTTTTTATAGTCAGTATAAGAGTTATTAGCTCGTTTAATTGCTTCTTGCTCAGCTTGATAGTCAAGAATCAAGGCTTCTATCAACTCAGAAATACTCAGCCCTTTGTTTGCGCTGAGAGTCATTAACTGGCGTTCTAGCTGAGGGTCTAAAGTAATCATTGTTTTATACCCATTGATTATTAAATAAGTTAATATTTTAGCACCAGACCGCTAAGGCTTACGATTGATGAAATTGAATTTTAAATAAAGGATTATAGTTATGATGGTCACTTTCGTATCACAATGCGAACACAAAGCCCTAAACAGAACACGGCGTGTACTAGATGCCTTTGCTAATAGAATAGGCACAAACACATGGCAAACTGTAATTACCGAGGATGGCTTACAGGCAGTTAAAAAATTACTGCGTAAAACCGCCACTAAAAATACCGCCGTTTCGTGTCATTGGATTAGAAGCCGAAGTAGGAGTGAGTTTTTATGGGGGGTGGGGAATAAAAATAAATTTAATGCCCAAGGTATTGTGCCAGTGAATACAACAATGCAAAATAAATTCATTGGGGAAGATGAGTTAAACCCCTATTATGAAATTATTGGTTTAGCATCAGCTATTGCAGGACTCTTTCATGATTTTGGTAAATCAAATCCTTTATTTCAAAAAAAACTAGATAACACTTATAAAGGTAAAACATTTGAGCCTTACCGCCATGAATGGTTAAGTTTAAGGCTGTTTCAAGCTTTTGTTAAAGGGAAGTCAGATGTTGAATGGTTACAAAGTCTAAGAGATGTAGATAATCACACTGAAAAATTTGTTTTAAAAAAATTAGTAAGAGATGGTGTTGATGAAAAAAGTAAAATTTTTGACAATTTAGCACCCTTAGCAAAATTAGTTGCTTGGCTGGTGGTTTCTCATCATAGATTACCTGTTTATCCATCTTCAACTGAATTCACGAATGCCCCTCAATATCAAACTATTGATAGCTGGTTAAATAATGAATTTGATGTTCTTTGGAATGCAACAAACCATTATGGTGGTTTTTCGCAACAAGATATAAAGACTAATTGGGTGTTGAAGAATAGAACGCCTTTTAACAGTGCTTTATGGCAAGTAGAGGCCAGTGAACTAGCAAAGCAAGCATTACAGCTACAAAAAGTAACCGAAGACTTATTTAATCAGCGGTTTATCGCACATATAGCCAGAATGTGTTTAATGTTGTCAGATCACTATTATTCAGCGAGTCCTGCTAAGACTAAATGGCAAGATAGGAATTATGAGTATTGGGCAAATACAGATGAGCATAAAAACTATAAACAAAAGCTTGATGAACATAATATTGGCGTTGCTATTAATGCAAGGCGTTTAGTTCGCGCATTACCTAAACTAAAAGATAATTTACCGACCATTAAATTAACGAAAAAATTTACTAAAGCTAATTTCAAAACAGAAAAAGAACAGCAGTTATTTGGGTGGCAAGAAGATTCATGCCAGCTTGCTAGAAAATTAAGAAAGGAAACATCAAAATATGGTTTTTTTGGTGTCAATATGGCATCAACGGGTAAAGGTAAAACAATAGCTAATGCTCGTATTATGGCGGGACTATCTGAAAAAGATAAATGCCGATTTAGTGTGGCTTTAGGATTAAGAACACTAACGCTACAAACAGGTAAAGCATTAGCAGATATGCTTGATCTAAAAAAAGAAGATTACGGTATTTTAATAGGATCACAAGCAGTACAAGCGCTTTTTGAAAACCAGCAAGACAAAGAAAGTGATAATTTTAATGGCAGTGAGTCTTCACAAGATTTAAGCAAAGATCAAGACGTTATATATGACGGTATTGTTGATAATGAAATTCTCACTAAATGGTTAGAAAAAAGCCCAAAGATGCAAAAGCTGATCAATGCACCTCTTTTAGTAAGTACGATTGATCATTTGATACCTGCCACCGAAGGAGTGCGAGGAGGCAAACAAATAGCCCCCATGTTACGACTTTATACGTCTGATTTAGTGCTTGATGAACCCGATGATTTTGGGCTGGATGATTTGCCTGCTTTATGTCGCTTAGTTAATTGGGCGGCTATGTTAGGTTCAAAAGTACTTTTATCAACTGCGACTATGCCGCCTGCATTGGTAATGGCCTTGTTTCAGGCATATCAACAAGGATGGAAAACCTATACCGAAGTCAATAATAAAGAGGGAATGGAAGATAAAATATGTTGTGCTTGGTTTGATGAGTTTTCAACACAAAAACACATGATAAATGATGGCTTTGGCACAAAGCATAATGAATTTATTAAAACTAGAATTGAATCATTATCAAATGATAAAGTGATTTTGCGTAAAGCTGCGTTTTTAGACATTAATGTAGATAAGCCTAGTGATGTAATCACAGTGATGGCAGATAAAATATCTCAAGCAGCTCATGAGCTACATGATGAACACCAGCAAGTTAATGAGCAGGGGAAAAGTGTCAGCATTGGTTTGGTGAAAATAGCCAACATTAATCCCTTGGTTGAATTATCTAAAGCATTGATACAAATTCCCCCAAAAGAAAATTATTGCATTCATTATTGTGTTTACCACAGTAATTTTCCATTAGCGATTAGACATCATATTGAAAGTAAATTAGATGCGGTTTTAAATCGTTATGATGAGCAAGCAATATGGCAACAGGATGAAATAAAACAGGCACTAAAACAAACCGAAAAACATCATATCTTTATTGTTTTAGCTACTTCAGTTGCAGAGGTAGGGCGAGACCATGATTATGATTGGGTAATAACTGAGCCAAGTTCTATGCGTTCACTTATTCAAATAGCGGGACGTATTCAACGTCATAGAAAAAGATCACCGACAGAAAATAATCTTCTAATTTTTACAAAAAACATCAATGCCCTTTTAGGTAAAGATTTCCCTTATGGTAAAACTGTTTCTGGTTTTGAGGTGAAAGAAGCCTATGGAAATAAAGAGCGTAAGTTAATTGATAATGACTTAAGAAAGGTGTTAGATGAAAAACACTTAGAACAAATAAATTCAATTCCAAGAATAAAGTTTTCAGGTAAATTAAAAAATGATTCTGACAGAAAACAAGGGAAATATTCTGATTTCATAGAAATGGAGCATTGGGCTTTATCACAACGCTTATTAGGAGCAGACGAAGAGCAAGAAAATGCTAAATATTGGTGGGGAAGTGATCCCTCTTGGTGTGCGGAAATACAAAAGCGTCAACCTTTTAGAAAATCACAACAAGACGAAAATTATGCCCTTTGCATTAAAGACCATGATGAAATCATTTGGTGTCTTCAAGATGTGAAAGATAGCCATTATATTTATCCCGAAGCAGGCAATTTTAATGACGTTGAAAATTTACAATTCTGCCAAGGTAATCAAGCTTGGTTCGATCTTGATGAGTTGAATATTTATGAGAATATGGCAAATGATTTTGCCTATTCAAAAAAAGAGATTAGTGAAAAATTTGGGCAATTAAGACTGCGAATTAATAAAGATAAAGTAACCCAGTGGTCTTATCATCATTTTTTAGGAGTGTTTAATGAAAAGTAAAATGTTAATCGATGAGTTCGTTGACTTAATTGATAGCTATAAAGTTAGTAAAATTGATGATTTCATCAAAAAAATTAAATCTGATTTAAACAAGATATCGATTAGTAATAGCAATGAGTTTGAGGTTGTATGTTCAAATTCATTAGAACCTATTGATTTAAATGATATAGAGTCAAAGTTTTCAGATTTATATGATTTTGATTTTTCTAAAGACTTTCAAGAGTGGATAGAGTATCAAAACAGTGAGGAGTATAAAAGCCAAAGCCTAAGAACAAAAATAACAAATAAAGTTAAAAAAGAAGTTACAGATCAAGATACTAAAGATAATGTTAAGCGAATATTAAACCAATATAAATTAACTTATGATTTAGACTCAGCACTTGAAATCATTAAGCAAGGTTTGAGTGATGGGGATGAGTCACTAGACAGTATAGAAGAACAACAAATAACATGGTTGCAAGCACTTAATGATATTAATGAAAAGTATGATTATGCAAATTGGTTAGATTGGGCAAGTAGCAATGCAAGAAATGTTAGTTTTGCGACTCATATTGCCAAACTTACCCATTCAGGCATTAGTGCTGCAAATAATATTTATTTTGATAAAGTGGATGAAGAAAGATATTTATCAACGTCATCATTAAAAAATAAAGAAATAGAAATAAGTCAAACTAATAATGCATTAGCACCTATAGGTAAACTACTGCAATTACAAGCTAATAATGAGTCTTTAAGTGAGCAATTAAAAAAGGGTAACCTCGCTATTTTTGAAGAGTTTGCTAAAAATGATGAGCAGTTAGCGCAATGGCAAAAAGGCTTTGAAGCTGTATTTAAAGAAAAAAGCTTGGCAAGTCATTACCTAGCAAAACAAATGTATTTTCCTACCAATGATCATGACCATAGTGAAAATAAAAATTACCATTTAATAAATCCTATGATGTCTTCAAGCCTTGATCAAATTATTGTTGAAAAAGTAAGCTTTGCCAAATATAGCAAAGAAATGGTTGAAATTAGAAAACAGAAAAAGGGGGGACTGTATCATCAGGATATTCAAATAGCGTATCCTAATTTAGCCATTCTAAAAGTTACCGCAAGCAATCATGGGAATGCGTCACCACTTAACGGAAAACGAAGTGGAAGGCGTTATCTACTTCCATCTATGCCCCCAACTTGGCAGAAAATACCATTACCGCCACTCAAACAAAAATCACTTTTCGATGGTGAGTTTGAAAAACGATCTTGGAAATCAGCTAAGGAGCTACAAAAGTATCTCATCAAACTACAAAACAAAGAATTTGGTAATAAAGCTATTCGTGACCAAGTTAAGCAACATATTAACAACATAATTAATATTTTATTTGATTATGTTTTAGAAGTTCAAGCCATGCCGTCAGGTTGGAGTGAGGAATCGAAATTAAAAGAAGCGCATGGCTTGTGGTTAGATAGCAATAGAGACGACCAAGCTTTTCAAGCAAAAAGAAAAAGCGGTCAATGGCAAGGTGCTATTTGTAAAGACTTTGGTTTATGGATGAGTGCTAAGTTAAGTAATAAGGAGATGACGTTAGCTAAGTTTGAGGATAACAAATGGGCTAAGTTATTGCAAAATAGACTTAATCTGTTTGATAAAGGCTGGGAGGAAACAAAATGAGTAGCTATATCACATTAAGTCATATTCAAGTGCAATCAGCAAATTGTGTGGCAGGTATAACCTATGGTTTCCCTGCTATCACCAGTTTTTTAGGCTTTGTACGTGCTTTATCAAGAAAGTTACAAAAATCACACGGTATCACCTTGGATGGTTGTGCGGTTGTTGCACATCAACATCAGTTGTTAACGTATAAAACCGATAAATATAGTGATAGTTATTTTAGCCAAACAAAAAATCCTGCGGCAGGGCAGTATCAACAAAAAAATATAGGCACGACACCGCCTGTCATTGAAGAAGGAAAAATGCATTTAACAGTATCGCTACTCATTGAATGCCAAGGGTTTAGCGGTACAGATGATGATAAACATAAGTTAGAGCAACATATAAAAAACCTTTGTTTTACACATCGTTTAGCAGGTGGTGTTATTACGGATATTAAAGAAGTGATTTATGAGAATATTCAAAATGACAATGCATTTTACACCTGTCGCCGTCGTTTATTGCCTGGCTTTATTTTAATGGATAGGAGTCATTACTTAACTGAACATTTATCGGCACTACAACAAGAAAATTCTAATGCCGAAATGCTTGATGCTTGGCTTGATTTTTGTGCAATTAAGTATCAAGCGGAAGCGCAACTTGAAGAAGGTGAGGTGTTATCGAGTAAAACTAAAGCGAATTGGAACACTATTGAAAAACCAAATTCAGGTTATTTAGTTCCGATTACAACGGGCTATCAAGCAATTTCAGATCTTTATCAAGCTGGTGTAGTAAAAAATACGCGTGATATTGAAACACCTTTTTGTTTTACCGAAGCAATTTATGGCATAGGCGAATGGTTAAGTCCACATCGCTTAGAAAATTTAGAGCGTGCTATGTGGCGTTACCACTATGAAGATGAGCGTTATTATTTATGTAAACAAGAAGTTATGAGCAATAATTCTAAATTAGAATACAAAGACGATATTGACGAAATATTTTTTGAAGATTAGGAAAATAACAATGACTAAGAACACAGCGAAATTTGAAACGCCGACTATTTTAGCTTTTGAAGCAAAATTACTTTGTTCTGATGCCGTGATGCATTCAGGAAATTGGCAAAATATAGATACTATTGAAAAATGGCAACCGATAAAAATAGAAGAAAAGTCTGTAAGAGGAACTAAATCTCACTGGCAAGCCAGTGGTAGTGAAGAGCATAAAGATCATGCTAAGTTTTTACAGGATATTGCTCAAGCAAACCCTCAAACTGTCGATAATGCTGCTTTGCCCTTTGATGCGGATACTTTGAAAATTGATTGGACATTAAGAGTCTTAGGTAACGTAGCGCAATCATCTGCATGTAATAACCCAACATATGATGAAAAACTAAGTACACTAATTAAAGCGTATGGCGAAGAGCATCAGTTTGATGAGCTTGCTAAACGATATGCCATTAATATTGCTAACGGGCGTTTTTTATGGCGAAACCGTATTGGCGCAGATGCGGTTAAAATTTTAGTCTACCTTGAGGGAGAAAATACCCCTCTTGAATTTAGTGCTTATGATTTTCAATTATCTTACTTTGATAGTAATGATGAAAATATTAGCAAGTTATCGAGTGTGATTAAGCAAGGGCTTAGTGACAATACAGGTGAAAAATTCACGTTTATTAAAATTGCAGCTTTTTCAAAATTAGGTAATGGTCAGCAAGTTTATCCGTCACAAGATATGAATATGGAAAAAGGTGAGAAGGGTAAAGTTTTGTATAAGTTAAATGCTAATACAGGTAATGAAATAGCGGCAATGCACTCACAAAAAATAGGCAATGCGATTCGTACTATTGATAACTGGCATTCACAGGCTGATAAATCAGGCCCTATTGCAATAGAACCTTATGGTTCTGTCACGGTAAGAGGGCAAGCATATAGACCATTAAATAATGGCTCCTTTTATAAAGTGCTTGAAAACTGGATGAATGATAAAGAGCCAGCGGATGAAGAAAAACATTACATGATGGCTACCTTAATTCGTGGTGGTGTTTTTAGCGGTGAAACAAAAAAGAAATAGGAGGTTTATAATGAAGTATTACCTCGACATTACTTTATTGCCCGATGCAGAAGCCAATTTAGGTTTTCTCTGGCAAAAAGTTTACCAGCAAGTGCATTTGGGTTTAGTAGAGAACAAAGTAGCAGAGAATGAATCTGTTATTGCTGTGTCATTTCCTAATTACGGAGATAAAGTTTTTCCGCTTGGCGATAAATTACGTTTATTTGCTGATAATCAAAGGCAGCTAGAACAATTGGATATTGCAAAATGGTTGTCACGGCTAACTGATTACACGCATATGAAATCGATTATAGAAGTACCAGGGTCAATAAATCAGTTTGCACTGTTTAAACGTAAACAGATCAAATCGAATATAGAGAAAAAAGCAAAGAAAAGAGCGAAGCATCTTAATAAGTCTTATTCAGAGGTGCTTGAGTATTTATTAAAAGAACAGACTGACTTAACACATGATAAATACCGGAGTAATCTGCCCTTCATTCAAATGGAAAGTTTGTCATCGAAAAATAGAGACAGATTCCCACTGTTTATTGAGAGGCAGTTTTTAGATTCTTGTATAGAAGGGAAGTTCACCACCTATGGCTTAAGCAAAACTGCCACGGTCCCTTGGTTTTAATTTTTAACCCTTATTTTTTAGCTCTTTAAAAACATAAAAAAATCAAATAGTTACAGCAACACTAAAAAATAAGGTTAATTTATTAAATTTAACTTAAGTGCTTGTTGTAACTATTTTTTATGCTTTATACTATGCGTTCACTGCCGCACAGGCAGCTTAGAAATCATGAGTGTGATTACCTTATAAATGAAAAAAGTTCACTGCCGCACAGGCAGCTTAGAAAATCATGATGAGGCTCGGCAACCCTAAAACCATGTTCACTGCCGCACAGGCAGCTTAGAAAACCACGAACGAGAACAACAATACCGGCAATTGGTTCACTGCCGCACAGGCAGCTTAGAAAAACGCCTACGCCTACGCCTACGCCTACGCCAAGTTCACTGCCGCACAGGCAGCTTAGAAAAAAATTTGAGCCAGAAGAAGGGGAAAAGAATGGTTCACTGCCGCACAGGCAGCTTAGAAAGGCTCAATGGAAACATCGGAACGTTTTTTTCTGTTCACTGCCGCACAGGCAGCTTAGAAAGCCACTTAAAAACGATCCGTTAGCTTACTGCCGTTCACTGCCGCACAGGCAGCTTAGAAAATTCATTGCATTGACTGCCTCTGTCACGCTCAGTTCACTGCCGCACAGGCAGCTTAGAAATATGGAACGTCATGTATTTTAGATATTTCAGGGTTCACTGCCGCACAGGCAGCTTAGAAAGCTCCAAGTCGGAGCGATACACCTACTGAATTGTTCACTGCCGCACAGGCAGCTTAGAAACGATTGCGATAGCATCAAATTAGTAACTGATAGTTCACTGCCGCACAGGCAGCTTAGAAAAATAAGCCGCCCCTTCTATTAAAGTATTTCCTGTTCACTGCCGCACAGGCAGCTTAGAAATGCAAAAGCGCAGGCGGGTTAACTCTTTCGTTGTTCACTGCCGCACAGGCAGCTTAGAAAAGCTAGGTCTAAGATACAAGCCGTTCCATAGTTGTTCACTGCCGCACAGGCAGCTTAGAAAATCGACGGCATCGGTTGCAATGATTTGCACCGGTTCACTGCCGCACAGGCAGCTTAGAAATATGGAACGTCATGTATTTTAGATATTTCAGGGTTCACTGCCGCACAGGCAGCTTAGAAAAAGCCGCTTGACCAAGAACTGAGGGTTTAATTTGTTCACTGCCGCACAGGCAGCTTAGAAAAGTAAAGCTCATTACGACCATAATAAATCCATGTTCACTGCCGCACAGGCAGCTTAGAAATTCCAACGAGCAAGAGCTAACCCGCCCGTCTTGTTCACTGCCGCACAGGCAGCTTAGAAAACTACTTATTAACCGGCGCATTCGCCTTGGTAGTTCACTGCCGCACAGGCAGCTTAGAAAATCAATGACTAGCATATCTTCTTTTAAATAGCGTTCACTGCCGCACAGGCAGCTTAGAAATGAAGTTAGTTGCAGCCGCGTCTGCTGTAGTAGTTCACTGCCGCACAGGCAGCTTAGAAAGCTGCGCTACCGTCTGATTTGCTACTCGTTAGGTTCACTGCCGCACAGGCAGCTTAGAAATATTCGCATCCAATTGACCTAATGGCAAAAGAGTTCACTGCCGCACAGGCAGCTTAGAAACCGAATAAAGTTGCGCCCGTTCTTACAGCCGCGTTCACTGCCGCACAGGCAGCTTAGAAAAAATACAAGTGATTCTGAAAACTCTTTTAATTGTTCACTGCCGCACAGGCAGCTTAGAAACACCATGTTTTGCTGTTCTTTTTTGATCGAATGTTCACTGCCGCACAGGCAGCTTAGAAATTTTGCATCACCGCTGATTTCTATGCCTAACTGTTCACTGCCGCACAGGCAGCTTAGAAATGTTTTTTAATTGTATGCACGCCTAACGGGTCGTTCACTGCCGCACAGGCAGCTTAGAAAGCAGTAACACCTTTGGAAATAGCCATTGCTAAGTTCACTGCCGCACAGGCAGCTTAGAAATCTTGAATGTGCAGGAGAAGGTGAAGTATATTTGTTCACTGCCGCACAGGCAGCTTAGAAAATTTCAGGCACCACATTAACAGCAGGTACAGCGTTCACTGCCGCACAGGCAGCTTAGAAATGAAGCGTTAAACACAGTAACCCTTAGCACCGAGTTCACTGCCGCACAGGCAGCTTAGAAACATACTCCACTAGATAACGCATTGTCTTCTAAGTTCACTGCCGCACAGGCAGCTTAGAAAGCTTAACGGAGGGCGTAATGAATCCAAATTTAGTTCACTGCCGCACAGGCAGCTTAGAAATTAAAACTACTCGCTCCAGTCGAGCTAGAATGGTTCACTGCCGCACAGGCAGCTTAGAAAGTCATTCTGCACAATACACGCAAGTTTTAGCGGTTCACTGCCGCACAGGCAGCTTAGAAACACATACCATCACTCGCCATCCATAAGTTACTGTTCACTGCCGCACAGGCAGCTTAGAAAAATTCACTAGCCATGTTGCTATGCCAATTAGTGTTCACTGCCGCACAGGCAGCTTAGAAATGGCGGTGAGAGATGATAACTAAGTGCATGAAGTTCACTGCCGCACAGGCAGCTTAGAAATTATATGAAAACTAACGATCCTTTTATTACAGGTTCACTGCCGCACAGGCAGCTTAGAAAGGTAATGACTAGGTGATTGGCTTCACTGCCGAGTTCACTGCCGCACAGGCAGCTTAGAAATAACGCGGGAATCGGTGGTAGATTTAAAAAAGGTTCACTGCCGCACAGGCAGCTTAGAAAGCAACAAAATTTTATACCTTCATTTTCTATGTGTTCACTGCCGCACAGGCAGCTTAGAAAACTGCTCATTGCATCAAATCTTGCTTGTTGCTGTTCACTGCCGCACAGGCAGCTTAGAAAATAAGAAAAAAGTAACCATGACTGACAGCGAGGTTCACTGCCGCACAGGCATCTTAGAAAGCTAAAATTAGCACAAGCTAAACATGACGATAGTTCACTGCCGCACAGGCAGCTTAGAAAAATATGTTTTGAACTTCTTGGAGTTCTATGCGGTGATAAATATAGTGCCTCTTAAATGAGTTTTTTATACGTAGTAAAAATGCTAATATATGGACGTTATTTTATCTACCGTTTAAGGCTATAATTTGTTAATTCAGTGGGTATTTAAGGTGGGTTTTTGTATCGTTAAAAATG
>Ga0209707_1001876_pt1 | contig 11426 bp, 14 predicted proteins | sample EN4Hudsemesocosm_FD_184630 | JGI IMG/M metagenome (GOLD analysis project Ga0209707, IMG submission 184630) | Methane-oxidizing microbial communities from mesocosms in the Hudson Canyon - EN4B Hudson Canyon (SPAdes) (version 2) | ecosystem: Environmental > Aquatic > Marine > Cold seeps | place... | reverse complement strand
CACTATTCCATGCAAGGGTGCAGAATTTATTATTCAATTTCCACAAAATATTGATGGATGATAAATTTTATACGAGAGTAATTTTGGATTATGAAAGAAAATAATTTTAATGGCAGAGAGGAAGGGACGATTTGCCGAGTTTCATTATGCTCATAGAACCCTTGATTAATAGAGTCTAAGGTCATTTTATTTTCCTTTTTTTTGTTGGACAGTTGTTGGACAACTACTAAATAAAGTTTATGATTAAATGCCTTAAATAGTTATTAGAAAATCTAAAATGAAAAATGAACTTAAATAAATTCAATAATTCATATGATATATAACCTCAAAATTAATATGAGTAATTTTTCTGCCTTTTTTTTTGTAGTGTGGCTCAAAGTAGAACTTGCTTTTCTCTTTTAGTTCTTTTTGTGATCTTTCAATGAGTCTTTTAATATCGTTGGTTTTATATGATTTTGGAATATTTAATATTTCTTTGAAATCTTCAAGTATGATTTTTCTAAAAACATATTTTTCCAGTTGTTTTAATAATTCAAATATTTGAATAGAATAACTGCTTTTTAAAGGTATTATATTTTTTAGCTCATATAAAGTATAGTTGCCTTTTAATTCTAATAAATATGGTTTTAAAGCTGGAGTAAAACAATATTGAATAAATCCATTTTTACATTCCATTTGGCTAAACCAATTAACCCATACTTTTGTGTTTGGTATTTTAAATGGTTTTGACATGATAGATTGACAAAGAGAATCTAAATAAGAGTGGTTGTTATAATCATCCTCTAAAAATTCTATATCTTTTAAATTAATATATTTCTCTTTAAATATTGTATCTGTTGTTTTAACTTGTTCAATTAGCGTTGCTATTAATTTTAACTCATTTGATGAATACTTTGTTTCGCCTCTTGCATTTATTAACAAATTTGCTTTTTTAACTCTCTTCTCCATTATTACTCCTTTGTTTTGATTATAATAATTTGAACTCAAAAACGAAAGGGGTTTTTCAAATTTTGCACTATAAACTTCGTCTTAAACATTATTTGTTTCGTACAACTGCATTGACTTGGCTCTTATTTAAGGTCTAAACTAAGAGCCTGCAAGCTTTAAAGGGTTTTTAAATTTTAAAAGACCCATGAACAGTTTTTCTTTGGTTTATTTTTATTATAAATTTTTAAGTGGGTTTTTCTCCCCCCTCGGCAATCAAGTTGCCCCTCCCCGCTGGGGACGCTCTACGCTGTCGCTAGGACAAGGCTTTGCCTTTTTGAGCGCTAACGCTTAAAGAATGAGTTATTAAAAATGTCTCTATCTTTTGAACTATCATCAGCATCACTAAACGATTCATCAATATCATTGAGTTTTAAAAGTAAGATGATATTCCTCACATCTTCAATATTTTTGAATTTATGTCCTTCCTCTTCAAATTCTTTTTGAACAGCTCTTAAATAATCAGAGTGTTTTTTATATTGTTTAAACTCTTTCATAAATTTCTTACTCTTATGCATTAAACCTTCTCTATTATTATCTGTAATCATTATAAATCCTTTACATTATTGGTTTTAATTTTTTAATATTATTTTTATTAACTTTAGTAACTGTCTTAATTGCTTTGCTAGATAAATACTTTAATTTTTTGACATTATCATTCTTTGAATATCTAATAAGTAAGTCAAGTATCTTTTGACCTTCTGTGATTTCTCCTAATTTGATGATATCAAGTGCTACGTGATTGATTTGAGACTTAAGACTATCAATAGTTCTATTAAGTAAATCAATTTGGTTTTCTTTATCCTTAATTGTATTATCAAGTTTTTTCAAGGCATCTTGTTTTTCTTTAAAATCTTTAACCTTCAAATGAGCTGCTTTTGTAATATCTTTTGGGACACCTCTCTTAAATCCCAACTCTTTAAAATACTTTTCACTTAAATCTTGTAACAGTTTACCTCTATGTTTTTCAGCTTTTATATTAATACTCTGAGCTTTACTATTATAAGCATTGGTATAAAAATGGAAATGAATATTCCCTGCTTCATCTCGATGTAATACAATATAATGAAGCTTTGTATTGAGTTGTTTACAATACTCTTTTATAGTCTTAACTGCTAAAGTCCACACTTTTTTAGGATTCTTTTTGTATTCATCATTTATTTTACTTCCAAAAAACAAACCACCTTCGCTTAAACTCATAGTTCGTTTTTTGTTAAGAGAATATTTCTTATTTTTATAAAATAACCTTGAATGTTCTCGTCTTGATATCGCAAATCTTGAAGTTAACTTTTTTTTGATTACTTTCGATTTATGTTCTGTTAGTTTGTGGGTCTTATCATTGAAATAAATGTAGTTATTATTGTTATTTACAACAGATTTCCTCCCAACCTTACCAATTCGTAGATTATGATTAATATCACTTTTGGAATTATCAAGTGTTCTTGATTCTGTTCTCATCATTACAAAATTATCATCATTTTGAAATTCGTTCATTCTATTCCTTTATATATTTTGTTTACTTTTAAAAGTAAATTGAGGTTCATAAGGGTTTCAACAAACCTTTATCCCACTGTACACAATCCATTTGTGTACATTAGTGGGTAAAGTACACAAATGAACTATTATGATTATAAATGAATCAAAAATTTCTACATCCTAATTTTAATGAAACTATTAAATAAAATAATTGTAGAATACATTAAAATTTATATAAGGGAATTTTATGGCTGAATTACTAACAGATTGTCCTAGATGTGGTGCAAATAAAACTACTTTTGATTTAAAAAGTGTACAATATATAACAACACAGTTTAACTGGAAAGAGTTCTATGAAACATTTTGTATTTGTCGTCATTGTAGTCGAGGTACAATCTTTGTTTTAAGCCAAAAACATATCGAATACGGTATCGCTGAGTTAGCTGAGATTAATGCTAATATTAACGATAGAGTTGAAATTGAACGATATATAAATATTAAAGAAAATTCAACGGACACTCCACCAGAACATCTTCCAGATAACATTCATGAAGTATTTCTAGAGGGAATAACTTGTAAATCTGTAGAGTGTTTTAATGCTTCTGGTACAATGTTCAGATTATGCTTGGATATGGCTACAAAAGACTTGTTACCAAAAGAAGAAACAGAAGGGTTAAATGCAAAAATTAGAAGAAGTTTGGGATTAAGATTAGAATGGTTAATTAATAATGATATTATTCATAGAAGTCTTGAAGAATTAGCAAAATGTATAAAAGATGATGGAAATGATGGTGCCCATGAAGGAATATTAAGCAAAGTTGACTTAGAAGACATATATGATTTTACATCTGTATTGTTAGAACGTTTATATACTGAACCAAAACAGATTGAATTGGCACAAGAAAGAAGAGTTGCTAGACGTAGTGCAGCAAACTAAGTAGTAAAAGGAAGTATTTAATGGATTGGAAGACCTTTATTTCGGAAGTTATAAGCTCGTTAGCGTGGCCTGCAGTTGTGATAATTGTAATATACTTGTTAAAAGATAAGGCACCCGAATTATTATCTCGAATTATTAAATTTAAATATAAAGATACCGAATTTGAATTTGCAGAAAAAGTCAAAGAACTTTCAGAAGATAATGTATCAAATCAATATGAATCAAAAAATGTAAAAGCAAGTAAGGATACTCTTTATCATATAGCAACAGTCTCACCTCGTTCTGCTGTAATGGAGGCATATAGACTATTAGAGGTTGAAGCAATAAAAGCTATTGAAAAAGCCTATCCCGAATTAGAAGATAGAAATATTAAGAATCAAGTTCAAGTAACGAAAATGCTTAGAGATAAAGTATTGAATAGTGAACAATACTTTCAGTTAAGAGAATTACGAAACTTGAGAAATCAAGCTGCTCATCATGACTCTTTTTCACTAACGGGTGAACCCATTAATGACTATATTGATTTAGCATTGTCTATAACTGATGTATTAGAAAGGTATGAAAGTCTTTAAATAATTTTCCCATTAATCCATGGAGACTTTCATAAGTTAATTCATTAAAAATCAAAAGTAACTTGAGTAATACACTCTTTCAATTTATCTACATTCACTTTACCTCTGTTGTAAATACTATGTGTAATATTTTTACTTAATGTGTGCCCCATTAGATATTGTTTGATTTTTTCTTCGGAATTGGTATTTAATTCAAGTTCTTGGCTAAAGTTCTTTCTAAAACTATGAAAGGTCTTTTCTTTAATTGGAACTATAGTTTTTAGCCTTCTATTTAGTCTTTTACCTACGTTACCAACTTCATTGCCTACGTTTCCATTAAAGAATAAATACTCTGCGTTATTTTGCTTTATTTGTTTTTCAATAATAGGTGTGAGATTTTTATGTATAGGAATTATTCTTTGATGTTTTTTACTTGATGTGTCTTCCAAATCAATATAAATTAAATTATCTTTGACATCTTTTTGTTTAATTGATAAAACCTCTTCAATTCTTAAACCACAATATAAAGCGACCTTACACATATTGAGATAGTTTATATCAATATCACTTTTAAATATTTTTTTCAATTCTTCATTTGTGTATTCTTCTTTGATAGTTCCTGTACTTTCAGGAAGAGACTTAATATTATTTGCAGGATTTTGTTCTAAAATTTCTTCATATTTTAAATAGCCAAAAAATAATTTATAGTTATTCAGATGACCATTGATAGTTTTATTATCCAAAGTTTGATAGTCATCTTCATTTTTCAACTCTAATAATTCATCAAAAGACTTTTCATAATATTTTTTATATTTAGAAAAATTCTTTGGTAATTGTTGAAGTTTTTTTTGAATGTCTTTGAAGAATCTAAAATTGAATACTGTATTTTCATCAATAAAATACCTTAAATAGGTCATTGAAGAGTTATATTTTTTAATTGAAGCATTTGATATTCTATCAAATTGAATCCTATATTTAATATACTCTTTAAAGTAGTTATCTAAATTTGAGTAAATCTTACAACTTTCCATCTCTTCTGGGTGATTTTGTATTTTTTGCTCTGGGGCTTTTCCTATCTTTTGTGTTAGAATTTCCACTACTTGTTTTTGAACGCTATTTTCTTGAACAAGTGACTCATTTATGAGGTCTTGTGCAGTTTTTTTAATTATGCTCTTTCCTACTATCTTATAATCATTCATTTTTGTTAATTCTTTTATTATTTGATTTCTTAGGATTTTACAGTATTCTAAGTTATCACTTCTTAAACTGATTTTATATGGTCTTTGATTTATTCTTTTACTGAAATAATATATATTATTTCTTTTGTATAGGTATTTAGTGCCTAAATCAATTTTTGGCAGTTCGAAAGGTTGGACATTTGTTGGACAAGTGTTATTATCTAAATTATAAAACGTCGGTAAATTGGGAGTTCTAGAGCATAATGGCAGAGAGGAAGGGATTCGAACCCTCGTTAGTTCTCACTAAACTTCGCTTCCAACGAAGCACCTTCGGCCTCTCAGACACCTCTCTACATTAAAGGCGGTATTGTATCATATTTGATATAATATTTCCATGGTTTATTTAACACTTTTTCTAACAGCGCTTATTTCTGCAACACTTTTTCCTCTGGGAAGTGAAGCTTTATTACTTTATGACATCAATGAAGGTTACTCTTTATACTTACTTCTAACAGTTGCCATTGTGGGAAACTCCTTGGGTTCAGTGATAAATTATTACTTGGGATTAAAAGGAGAGAGCTACTTAGAAGAAAAAAAATATTTAAAAAAAGAGCAAATACAAAAATATAAAAACTTTTTTGATAAGTATGGTGGATACACACTTTTATTGTCGTGGGTACCACTTATTGGTGACCCTTTGACCTTTATGGCTGGGATTTTGAAATATGATTTTAAATATTTTGTAATGATTGTGGTATTTGCAAAAGCTACAAGATATATATTTTTGGCTTATTTAGTAATATAAATTGAAATAATGAGGCATGGATTTGAATAAAAGGAAAATCCTCTTATTCAAATACGATTGGTAAAACAGAAGCTACAAGTAAAATTGCCATAGCGATATTTAGTCGTTGAACTGACTTTTCACTTTTGATAAATCGCTTTAGCACTGTTCCTCCAAATGCCCATGTATTACATGAAACACATCCTGATAAAAAATAGATAAATGATATGATAATAATTTGTGTAATTCCATGTTCGTTGGAAGTGACAAAAATAGATATGGACGTAATTGCCATAATCCATGCTTTTGGATTCACCCATTGAAACATAGCTGCTTGCATGAAAGAAAAGGGTTTACTCTCAGAATTTTCTTCCACATCATAAGAACTTGAGTTATTGGCGATTTTATAAGCCATCCAAAAAAGATATAAAATTCCAACAAATTTTAAAACAGTTAAGACCAGCGGAAACTTTTCAAACAAAGCACCCATCCCAAGTCCTACGATTAAAACCATGAGTGGAAAGCCAAAAAATATACCAGACATGTGTGGTATAGTTCTTTTATATCCAAAGGTAAGTCCAGAAGACAAAAGCATAATATTATTGGGTCCTGGGGATATTGAAGTAGAAAGTGTAAATGTTGCAATGGATAAAATCATTGCTAAGGTGTAAAACTCTTGCATCTTTGCTCCTTTTTTAAAGATACAGAAGTTTAACACTATTTTTTAATTTATTCTTTACTATTAATGTCGAAAAAACTATCTATTTTTGTTTAATTTAAGCTCATTTTTTGTTTAAAACCAGATATAAAGGAAAATTCTTTTATTCAAATAACATGGGTAAAACTGAAGCAACTAATAAAAGTGCCATCACTATGTTTATCTTTTGTACGGATTTAGCATTTCTAATGAATTTTTTCAATAGTATACCTCCAAACGCCCAAGTATTTGAGGAAATACATAAAGACAAACAATATATAAAAGCAATCAATATTACTTGTAACATACTGTTTTCATTGGAACTTACAAATACTGAAATTGAAGTGATTGCCATAATCCAAGCTTTGGGATTGACCCACTGAAACAGTGCACTTTGAATAAAAGTGAAAGATTTACTTTGTTCATTTTCATCTATTTCGTAAGAACTTTTGTTACGTGCTATTTTATAGGCCATCCAAAAAAGATATAAAATTCCTACAATTTTCAAAACGTTTAATACAATTGGAAATCTTTCAAATAAAGCACCTAAACCTAATCCAATGATAAGAACCATCAAGGGAAAGCCTAAAATAATTCCAAACATTAGTGGCATCGTTTTTTTATATCCAAAGGTAAGACCAGAGGATAAAAGCATAATATTGTTGGGTCCAGGGGACATAACTGTTGACATGGTAAACGTTGCAATTGATAAAATCATAGCGAGTGTATAAAATTCTTGCATCTGTACTCCTTTGTGATTGGTAAAGGAAGTTTAACGCTTTAGGAATTTTTTTACTTCACCATAGATGATTAGAAAGTTATCTATTTTTGTTAATTTTAGCTACAATTATTGTTAAATGTTTAATAAGTTTTACTTTAGGATCCGAAAATGCATAAAAAATCAACCAATAATTTACACAGACAAATCGCAAACGATACTATGAATTACATCTATAAATACATTGATACGGATATAAATATAGATGAATTGGCACTTAATTTTAACATCAGTAAGTTCCATTTTCACAAATTATTCAAAGAGCAAATGGGCTCGAATATTTATGCAACAATCAAATCAATAAGATTACAAAAAGCATCAAATCTTTTAATCACCAACAAAACTTCAACCATCACAGAAATTGCCAATATGTGTGGATACAGTTCACAGACTTCATTTATAAGAGCTTTTAAACTCAGGTTTAATCAAACGCCAAAAATATGGAGAAATGGAGGTTTTAAAGAGTACTCTACGGAGATACTAAAAGATTCAAAATTGAGACTTTTTACACTGGATGAATTCCCTGATATAAAAGTAAAAGTGGTTAAAACCAAATCTCAAAAAGCTTATTATATTAGACAAAAAGGTTATAATGGAGATGAGATTCGAAAAATCTGGCAAAAAATGATGGCTTGGGTTTATACCAATAATATCACTGAATACAAACAAATTGGAATTTACCATGACAATCCCGTCATCACTCCCCACGAAGAGTGTTTATACATAGCTGTGATTGTTCCCTTAAATGATGCAGAAGTTTCCAATACCAACTTACCTCACTTTGAGATACCCGAAGCCTTATATGCCACCTTTGACTTAAAAGGCCACTACGGAGATATGCTTAGACTTGTACAATGGGCATATCATGAGTGGTTACCTCAAAGTGGCTTTGAAACAACAACTAATCCCTCTTTTGCAGAGTTTAGACAAAATCATTTTTGTGAAGAAAGTGGCGAGTTCGATGCAACATATTATCTTCCCATACGATACGTTTAAATGCTTTTTGAAATAGTAGGGGAGAAAGCTTTTGTGGATATATTGACTTTGTCTCCCACTTGTAACTCTTTGGCTTGACTTGAATCCAAAACGACTTTTACCAGTTGACTTCCAATAGATACTACTGCAATATTCAAAATATCTGCTTGATATATTTCCAAAAGTTCACCTTCAAAAGAAAATTTCTGACTTCCACTTGTTTTAAGTAAGACCTCTTTTGCACTTCCATCTTTAATTATTTGCCCCTGCTCTAAGAGGAGTACCCTTGAACTGAGTTTATATATTTCGCTGGGCTCATGACTCACCATAATAGTGGTTATATTAAATTTTTCATGAAAGGTTTTGATATCTTCTTGTAGTTTTTTTCTCATGTCCAAATCAAGAGCAGATAGAGGTTCATCAAGCAGTAGAAGTTTGGGCTGATTCATTAATGCACGGCAAAGGGCAACTCTTTGTTTCTGACCCCCTGATAAACTCGCAGGCATTTTATCTGAGAGTTCTTGCAGACCTACCATTTCCAGTAATGAGAAAGCGAAGTTTTTATCATTTTTTGCAAAGGTGAGGTTTTTAAGTACACTCATATTTGGGAAAAGGGCATAATCTTGAAATAAATATCCAATATTTCTTTTTTGAACGGGCACGATATTCTTTTTAGATGAGCTGTTTATCCATGTTTTATCTTGTACATTTATGTATCCATGTTCAATACTTTCTAGTCCTGCAATGATACGAAGTAGGGTGGTTTTTCCGCTTCCTGAAGCTCCTGTAAGAGCTATAAACTCACCTTTTTTAATCTCTAGGTTAACTTCCAAAGGCATTTTTCCATTTGAGCCGTGTAAGAGTTTTTTGATGTGAATACTAATCATATTTGGCCTTGTGTAAATGGTTGAAATAATAGACACAAAACAGTACTAAAAAAGAGAGAGAAATCATAATAAATGAGTAAATATGAGCGGACTCATAGTCTAATAATTCTACGAATTCATAAATAGCAATGGAAGCAACTTTTGTTTCTCCTGGAATAGAACCACCCACCATTAATACAACTCCAAACTCCCCAATAGTATGAGCAAAGGTAGTCACTATTGCAATAATAACGGCAGGTTTAATATTTGGAAGTACTACATATAGTACTGTTTGGAAGTTGTTTTTTCCACATATTTGAGAGGCTTCTATGAGTGATTTTGGCAAATTTTGTATGGCTGCTTGAAGGGGTTGTACCATAAAAGGCAAAGAGTAAAAACAAGAGGCAATAACCAGTGAAGTGAAGTTAAATACGAGTTTTATTCCAAAGGTTTCTTCAAAAAATATTCCCAAGGGAGAGTTAATGGATAAGGCAAATAAGATGTAAAACCCAATAACAGTAGGTGGAAGTACAATAGGAAGTGCGGTAAGTGCCTCTAATGCAGGTTTTATTTTTGATTTTGTGCGTGCCAGATACCAAGCCAAAGGGACACAGAGTATAAATAAAATACTTGTGGTATAAAAAGCCAGTTTAAAAGAGATAAAAAAGGGTTCGAAGTCTAAATCAAACATCTAATACCTCTTTGATAAACAGCTCTGAAGATTTGATCAAGGTAACAACAGAATCATTTTTCTTCAAGTTCATCTTGTGCAGAGTTTTTTTTGTAAGTAAACTCTCTATTTTAGCCCCATGTACGGCCATGATGATACTACACAAAAATTCACCTTCAAGAATATCTATAACTTTAGTTGCGATTTTATTAGAGTAAGAGATTTCAAGGTTGATGTCTTTTGCAATGGTAACATGAGAGGGTTTTGCTCCTAATATGACTTGGCTTCCAATGTTTATTTTATTTGAAAGTTCCAGTGCCATCATAGACAAAGTGGTCCCATGAAAGTCAAACTCTACGATATTTAACTCTTGATTACCTTGTATGTTAGTCACTACTGCTTGTATATCATTCAACACTGTATCCATATTGTACTAAGATTTTTTTTGCTTTTTCACTTGACATAAAGTCATAAAACAAAAGTGTACTCTTTTTTTCATTTAAGGCAGCAATTCCCTGCATAATTGGGGAATACAATGATTCATCGATGTTTACATAGTATTTATTAATTTTAAATTTTTTCATTTTTGGCGCATATAAAGAAGACTTGGCAATAAGTCCAACATCAGCAGCCACAAAGACATATTGTAAAGTTTGCGATACGTTCTCAGCGTAAATGAACTTACTTTGATTGTTTTTAAGTAAACCAGCATTGGTAATGGCTTCAAGTGCTGCGATTCCATAAGGTGCGGTTTTAGGATTGGCTATGGCGATACTTTTTACATCATTTAAAACAGTGATATTTTGAAGTTGTTTTTGTCGTAAAGAAAACAGCGCCAGTTTGCCTTTTGCATAAACAAAAGGTTTTTTAACACTGAGTTTATCTTTATACAAAGCATTGGGGTATTTCATATTGGCACTTAAAAATAGGTCATAAGGTGCACCATTTCTTATTAAAGCTGTGAGTTTCCCACTGCTTCCTAGTATGACTTTGACCCTATGTGAGTGGCTTGTATTGTATTCTTGAATCAGAGCTTTTATAACAAATGAGACATTTGATGCAACGGCAATCTTTAAATCACTTGCAAATAAAACAGAAGAGAATAAAAACAATAAAAAAAGTTTTTTCATTAACTCTCCTAATAGTCCAGTTTCTTTTTGGAGTAGATTTTGTACACAACACCCTTATAAGTAAACTCCAAGTAATTGGCATGTAACCACAGTCGGTATGCACCTGTAAAATTTATCCTGTCTTGGGAGGAGAGTGTTTTACACAAATAACTGTCAGCTGTTTCTTCACTTACTCCATAAATTGGGTCTCCAACAATTCTGTGTCCGATGGATTCCAAATGTACTCTAATTTGATGTTGTCTTCCCGTTAAAGGTATAGCTTCTACCAAACTTTGATTGTTTTCTTTATAATATTTGAGCGGATTTATGGTAGTTTTTGATTTTTTACCATCCTCTGCTGTCATCATTTTTACGCCAATATTTCCCATCTCTTTTTTGATACCATCGTTGATAATAATTG
>Ga0209707_1001873_pt1 | contig 11438 bp, 8 predicted proteins | sample EN4Hudsemesocosm_FD_184630 | JGI IMG/M metagenome (GOLD analysis project Ga0209707, IMG submission 184630) | Methane-oxidizing microbial communities from mesocosms in the Hudson Canyon - EN4B Hudson Canyon (SPAdes) (version 2) | ecosystem: Environmental > Aquatic > Marine > Cold seeps | place... | reverse complement strand
GAAGATGACAAGATACCGATAAAACCAAAACTCATGAGAGGCTAGAGACTTTAAATGACCACTATTCGTCAAGATGATCTTATAGATAGCGTAGCTGATGCGTTACAGTTTATTTCATATTATCACCCGGTTGATTTTGTTAAAGGGGTGCATGAAGCCTATTTAAAAGAAGAGTCTCCAGCGGCTAAAGATGCAATGGCTCAGATACTTATTAACTCTCGCATGTCTGCCATGGGGCATCGTCCTATTTGTCAGGATACGGGCATTGTTACCGTCTTTGTAAAGGTGGGTATGAGTGTTCAGTGGGATGCGGATATGAGCGTTGATGACATGATCAACGAAGGTGTACGCAGAGCCTATACTCATCCAGATAATGTATTAAGAGCATCTATTTTAGATGATCCTGCCGGTGCAAGGAAGAATACTCAAGACAATACACCCGCTGTTATTCATTATGAAATTGTTCCTGGTGATACGGTTGATGTACAAGTAGCTGCTAAGGGTGGCGGTTCTGAGAATAAATCAAAAATGGTAATGTTGAATCCAAGCGACAGCATTGTCGACTGGGTCGTTAAAACAGTTCCGACTATGGGAGCTGGCTGGTGTCCACCGGGTATGTTAGGTATAGGTATTGGTGGTACAGCTGAAAAGGCTGCGTTAATGGCGAAAGAGTCATTAATGGACCCTATTGATATTCATGAGCTGCGTGAACGTGGCCCTCAAAACAAAGTTGAAGAGCTTCGTCTTGAGATTATGGATAAGGTGAATGAGCTAGGTATTGGTGCTCAAGGGCTTGGTGGTTTAACGACTGTACTTGATATTAAAATCATGGATTACCCAACGCATGCGGCTTCATTACCTGTAGCGATGATTCCAAACTGTGCAGCAACTCGTCATGCTCACTTTGAGTTAGACGGAAGCGGACCTTCATTACAGACGCCTCCAAATCTTGAAGACTGGCCAGAAATTACAATGGAAGAAGGCGAGAATACTCGCCGAGTTAACCTGAATACCGTTACTCGTGAAGAAATTGCAGAGTGGCAGCCAGGTGATACTATCTTGTTATCAGGTAAAATGTTGACGGGTCGTGATGCTGCGCATAAGAAAATGACTGAGATGCTGGCTAATGGTGAGAAGTTGCCTGTAGATTTGCAAGATCGTTTCATCTACTACGTTGGGCCTGTTGACCCGGTTCGTGATGAGGCTGTTGGTCCTGCTGGCCCAACAACAGCGACACGCATGGATAAATTTACCCACACTATGCTTGAGCAGACTGGTTTGATGGGTATGATTGGTAAAGCTGAGCGTGGTCAGGTTGCTATTGATGCCATTAAGGAGTTTGGCGCGGTTTATCTAATGGCGGTGGGTGGCGCTGCTTATTTAGTATCTAAGGCGATTAAATCAGCCAAAGTGGTTGCTTTCCCTGAAATGGGAATGGAAGCTATCTATGAGTTTGATGTAGAAGATATGCCTGTGTCTGTAGCGGTTGATACTAAGGGTGTTTCGGTACACCAAACTGCTCCACAAATCTGGCATGATAAGATCATTGCGGCTAAAAGTGTAAGTTAGTAACCAATTTTTGGATTGCTTTGAAAGCCCTGTAAAACATTGCGTTTACGGGGTTTTTTGTTTATATAATAAACATTAATATTAAGTGGATTCTGCTAGTCATGCTTCCTGCTGATGAAGGGTGTGAAAATGAGTGAAGATGTTAGGTTGATAGAAGAACGTTGCGAAGCTTGTCGAGCTGATGCACCGCAGGTGACGGATGAGGAACTAAAAAGTCTCATTAAGCAAATACCTGATTGGAGTGTAGAGGTTCGTGGCGGTGTTATGCAGTTAGAGAAAGTATTTAGCTTTAAAGGGTTTATGCCTGCATTAGCTTTTACTAACCGAATTGGTGGCTTGGCAGAAAGTATGGGGCATCATCCTGCTTTGCTAACTGAGTGGGGTAAAGTGACGGTCACTTGGTGGAGCCATAAGCTTAAAGGTCTGCATCGTAATGATTTCGTTATGGCGGCCAAAACAGATTTGTTAGAAGGGGAGTAAGTCTTCTGGCTGACTAGAAACTAGTTAACTGGCAAACTGAAAAGAATAATGGAAAGAACATATCGTTTGATTATCTCTTGCCCTGACCGCACGGGCATTGTCGCAAAAGTCAGTAATTTTTTGGCGACGTATAATGGTTGGATTACTGAAGCAAGTCATCATGCCGACCAAAAAACCGGATGGTTTTTTATGCGGAATGAAATCAAGGCTAGCTCAATGTCTCTTGATTTAGACTCTTTTCGCATTGCTTTTGCGCCTATAGCTAAAGAATACTCAATGCGCTGGAGTGTAACTGACTCGGATGTTAAAAAACGTGTAGTTTTGATGGCGTCAAAAGAGTCTCACTGCTTGGCAGATATTCTTCATCGCTGGCATAGTAATGAGCTGGATGCAGATATTGTGGCGGTGATTTCAAATCATAATGATTTGCGTCGTATGGTTGAGTGGCATGATATTCCATATCATCATGTGCCCGTTACTAAAGATAATAAGCCAGAAGCATTTGCTGAGGTTTCTGATCTTATTAATCAGTATGAAACAGATGTGGTTGTTTTGGCGCGTTATATGCAAATTTTACCCCCTGATTTATGTGCAGGCTATGAAGGTAGAGTGATTAATATTCATCATAGTTTCTTACCGTCTTTTGCGGGCGCTAAGCCTTATCATAAGGCTTATGATCGAGGTGTTAAGTTAATCGGTGCGACTTGTCACTATGTTACTCAAGACCTTGATGAAGGTCCTATTATTGATCAGGATGTAATTCGGGTGAGTCATCGGGATTCTACTGAGGATATGGTTCGTTTGGGTAAAGATGTTGAGCGAATGGTGTTATCTCGCGGTCTTCGGTGTCACCTTGAAGACCGAGTGATTATTTATGAGAATAAGACGGTTGTTTTTAATTAGGGGCGCACACAGGGGGTCACTCAGTTGCTGAGATCTGATTTCTCCCTGATTCTTTTGCCTGATACAGCTGTCTGTCAGCTTCGTTCATAAGTTCGTCAATATTGTTGTTCTGGTCTTGCGCTATTCCTGCTGAAATGGTGATGCTCACGCTAGTGTTATCTAGCATAATAATGTGATCTTCAATTAATTCTCTAAAATTTTCTAGTAATGTGCAGGCTTTGTTGATATCTAAGCCTGTGAGTAAAATACAGAATTCTTCTCCACCCATTCTTGCATGTACAAAACGTCCAAAGGCTTGTTTTATAAGTTTTGCGATTTCTTTTAAAGCCATATCACCTGCATCATGACCATAGTTGTCATTTATTTTCTTAAAGTAATCAATGTCGATAAGGGCCATGCAGGTGGGAGTGTCTTTTTTGTGAGCAATAGAAAGTGCTTCTTCGCCTTTTTCATAAAAATAACGTCGATTAAATAAACCGGTTAAATAGTCGTGGTAGGCTGCAAATTGTATGGTTTCAAGGTGCTCCATTGCCTCAATGTTGTGAAGAATACGGCAGTGGAATTCTTCATGGCTAAAGGGTTTAGATAAAAAGTCATTAGCACCGTTCTTGATAAACTTGGCAGACAGACCACCGCTACCTTGGGTTGATAAGCCTATAATCACGAGAGAGTTCTTATCAACCTCTCTTCGTATATTTTTGACCAGATCAAACCCGTTCATGTTGGGCATGTTGTAGTCGGTTATTAGGAGTTTAATGCTTGGGTCGTTTTGAATGGCTGCTAGGGCCTCAACACCATCTTCTGCTTCAATGACTTGGTATAGATGTGTTTGAAGCATGCTGGTGATGTATTTTCTGGAGGTGGATGAGTCGTCAGCTACGAGTACTTTTATATGCTGGTTTTTATGTAGGCGGTGGATAAGTTTTAAAACCTGCTCGTAAGAAAATCGACTTTCTTTAACAATGTAGTCAACTATGGGCTTTTCAAGCATTTGGTCGCGCTTATGTTCGTCATAGCTTCCCGTTAATACGATAGTGGGTATTTTAAGCTTAAGTGTGAAATCAACTACCTCTCCGTTAGGTGCGTCTGGGAGGTTGAGATCAACAATAGCTGCTAGATAAGCATCTGCGTTATTTTTTTCCAGAAGTATTTTTGCCTCTTTAAATGAAGTGGCGGTGTCGAAATTAAGAGATGAATCAAGTTTAGCGATATGTTTGATGATTTTAATGACGATTGGGCTGTCTTCGACGACTAGGAATTTTTTCATAATTAACTTCTGAGGGTTGTTGATGTTCATGCTTTATTTAAGCTTAGATGGATATAGTTGATGGGCAAGGAAAAACAGCACTTTTAATGCCCCCTAATGGTAATGAAGTGTGTTATGATTTGGAGCCTTTTAAATTACGAATGCATTTCTACGCCTTTTAGAGGGTGTCTAAGCGTTTTTTGCTAAAAATAAAGAAATCCTAAGCAAATAAAAAAGATAAATAAAAAGATAGAAGAATAGATAGAAAAATAAAGAGGGGTTTAATGAGGTGCTTTATTGTTAAGTGCCCATTTGAAACGTCCAATGACTTCTGAATCGTATGTTTAAGCGGTGAGTCTAAACGGTACGTAAAAACTAGAGGAATTGAAGCTTTATGGGTGAGCTGGCTAAAGAATTAATACCCGTCAACATTGAAGATGAGTTAAAGCAGTCATACCTTGATTACGCTATGAGCGTTATTGTCGGGCGAGCTTTGCCGGACGTACGGGATGGATTAAAACCTGTGCATCGTCGCGTATTATTTGCGATGAGCGTGCTAAATAATGACTGGAATAAACCTTACAAAAAGTCGGCACGTGTCGTCGGTGATGTTATTGGTAAGTATCACCCTCATGGTGATTCTGCGGTATACGATACGATTGTACGAATGGCTCAGCCATTTTCTCTTCGCTACACTTTGGTTGATGGTCAGGGTAACTTTGGTTCTGTTGATGGTGACAGCGCTGCGGCTATGCGATATACCGAAATTCGCATGGACAAGCTGTCTCATTCTTTATTGGCAGACCTTGAAAAAGAAACCGTTGACTATGTTCCAAACTATGATGGAACAGAGCAAATTCCTGAAGTACTTCCTACTCGCGTACCTAACCTGTTAGTTAATGGTTCATCCGGTATTGCGGTTGGTATGGCGACCAATATTCCTCCTCATAACCTTCATGAGGTTATAGATGCTTGTTTAGCAATCATGGATAACTCAGACTTGAGTATCGATGATTTAATGGAATACATTCCTGGTCCCGACTTCCCGACAGCCGCCATTATTAATGGCCGTGCTGGTATTATCGAAGCATATCGTACTGGGCGTGGCCGTATCTATCTTCGTGCTCGCCATGAAGTTGAAACTGACTCCAAGGGTAAAGATACCTTAGTTATTACCGAAATCCCTTATCAGGTGAATAAGGCTCGTTTGATTGAGAAAATCGCGGAGCTGGTAAAAGATAAGAAGATTGAAGGCATTACTGCACTTAGAGATGAGTCTAGTAAAGAAGGTATGCGTATAGTTATAGAGCTTCGCCGTGGTGAAATGCCTGAAGTTATCATGAACAATCTGTACTCCCAGACACAAATGGAAAACGTGTTTGGTATTAACATGGTTGCTCTGATTGATGGTGAGCCAAAAACACTTAATCTTAAGCAAATTTTAGATGCCTTTATTAAGCATCGGCGAGAAGTGGTTACACGACGTACCGTTTTTGAATTAAGAAAGGCTAAAGAACGAGGTCATATTCTTGAAGGTCTTGCGGTAGCATTGTCAAATATTGACCCTGTTATTGAAATGATCAAAGCTTCACCTAGTGCGGCAATTGCTAAAGAACGCTTGCTTGAATCAGCATGGGAGCCAGGTAATGTTATTCAAATGCTTGAGCGTGCAGGCGAAGATGCCTGTCGCCCCGATGAGCTAGAAGAACAGTACGGTCTTCGTGATGGTAAATACTACCTTTCTCCTGTTCAGGCACAAGAAATCCTGAATATGCGTTTGCATAGACTGACAGGTCTGGAAACAGAAAAACTACTTGCTGAATACCGTGAGATTCTTGAAAAAATTGCCGAGTTACTCTCTATTTTGTGTGATCCAGAGAAGCTGATGGCGGTTATTCGCGAAGAGCTTGTGGCAGTTAAAGAGGAGTTTGGTGATGAGAGACGTTCGGAAATTACTGCTTCTAAGCGTGATTTAACAGTAGCGGATCTTATTAATGAAGAAGACTTGGTTGTTACTATTTCTCATGGTGGTTATGCCAAGACTCAGCCGGTAGAGGATTATCAGGCGCAGCGTCGAGGTGGCAGGGGTAAGTCTGCTACTTCAATGAAAGACGAAGATTTCATTGAGAAACTGCTGGTAGCAAACTCGCATGATACGATCTTGTGCTTTACCAACAAAGGTAAGGTTTATTGGCTGAGGGTATTTGAAATTCCTCAGGCAAGTCGTACTGCTCGTGGTCGCCCTATGGTTAATATTCTTCCTCTTGATGAGGGGGAGCGAGTGACCACATTCTTGCCTGTACACGAATATACAGAAGGTCATTTTGTGTTTATGGCAACCGCAGCGGGTACGGTTAAGAAAACACCGCTTGAGAACTTTGCCCGTCCTCGTTCTACAGGTTTGATTGCATTAGCGCTTGATGACGGTGATACATTGATTGGTGCTGAAATTACTGATGGCACAAAAGATGTAATGCTAATGAGTAGTGCGGGTAAGGCTATTCGATTCAAGGAAGGTGATGTGCGAGCTATGGGGCGTACTGCTCGTGGTGTTCGTGGTATCAAGGTTCCTGAAGGTCACACTGTTGTATCTCTAATTATTCCTCAAGACGAAAGTATGGTGCTGGTTGCCAGTGAAAATGGCTATGGTAAGCGTACGCGTATTGAAGAGTTCCCAATTTATGGTCGTGGTGGACAGGGCGTTATTGCAATGCAATGTTCTGATCGTAACGGTAGTCTCGTTTCAGCTGTTCAAGTATTTGAAGGCGATGAGATGATGTTGATTACCGACAAGGGTACATTGGTTAGAAGTAGAACAGAGGAAGTGTCTGTTGTTAGCCGAAACACCCAGGGTGTTCGACTCATTAAGCTGTCTCAGGAAAATGAGCAGTTGGTGGGCGTTGAGCGCATTGACGAGCCAGAAAATGAAGAAATCATAGATGGTGAGTTGGTTGATGGTGACGTTGTTGATGCTGAAATCGTAGAAACACCTGTTCAGGGTGATGATTCTGCAGATGAGGCTGGGGCAACTGAAGAGTAGTTGCTTGTGGTGATCCTTGATTCCGCTTTGCTGTATTACCGCTATAGTGTGAATTAATAATAACGGCCTTAGATGTTGTAATTTTTATTGAAATTACAGCTCTGAGGCTTTGTTTTTTGCGTATTTCCGTTTTTTTAAGGGTAAGGGGTAATTAATTGATGGCTAGGGCGTTTAATTTCTGTGCCGGACCGGCATCTTTGCCAACCGATGTTTTGAAACAAGCTCAAGAGCAGTTACTTGACTGGAATGGTCATGGCTTATCCATAATGGAGATGAGTCATCGAAGTAAAGAGTTTGTTTCGGTCGCGACTGAGGCAGAGCAAGATTTTAGAGACTTATTGTCAATTAGTGATGATTACGCTGTCTTATTTTTACAGGGTGGTGCTACGGCTCAATTTGCGGCTATACCGCTTAACTTGGCCGCTCAGGGTGAGCGAGTTGATTATGTTAATACGGGTATCTGGTCTAAAAAAGCGATTGCAGAAGCAAAGCGTTATAACGATGTTAATGTGGTGGCCAGTGCTGAGAGTAATAAGTTCTCGCAAGTGCCTGATCAGTCTCAGTGGGCATGCTCAGATAATGCGGCTTACTTGCATTACACTCCCAACGAAACTATTGGGGGGTTAGAGTTTGATTATGTACCTGAGACAAGTACGCCTTTAGTGGCCGATATGTCATCGTCTATTCTTTCTCGTCCTTTAGATGTCAGTAAGTTTGGGCTTATTTATGCGGGTGCTCAAAAGAATATTGGCCCTGCGGGCTTAACCATGGTTATTGTTAGAAAAGACCTTCTGGAAAAGAGTCGGAAAGAGATTCCTACCTGCATGAACTATAAAGTAGCTGCAGATAATGGCTCCATGTATAACACGCCGCCTACCATGGCCTGGTATTTGTCTGGTTTAGTTTTTAAATGGATTAAGGCACAAGGCGGTTTGAATGCGATGGAAGAGATAAATCGTCGTAAGTCAGAAAAACTTTATGCGGCGATTGATGCCAGTGACTTCTATAATAATCCAATTGCTTTAAATAGTCGGTCTTGGATGAATGTTCCTTTTACTTTGGGTGATGATGCGCTTAACCCTAAATTCTTATCTCAGGCAGAAGAGAGAGGATTGTTGAATCTTGCAGGGCATCGCTCTGTAGGTGGAATGCGTGCCAGTATTTATAATGCGGTGCCAGAGGCGGCAGTAGATGCGCTGGTAGATTTTATGGGTGTATTTGAAAGAGAAAATGCATAGTCATGAGTGATGAAGCTAAAGCGCTTGGTGAGCTAAGAGACCAGATTGATAGTATTGATCAGCAGATTCAAGGTCTGATTAATCAGCGTGCGCAGTGCGCTAAAAATGTTGCTGAAGTAAAACTTAAGGCAAAAAAATGTGATGATGCCGTTTTTTACCGTCCAGAACGAGAGGCTCAGGTTTTACGACGTGTAATGGATAGGAATAACGGGCCTTTAGGTAATGAAGAAATGGCCCGCCTGTTCAGGGAGATTATGTCTTCTTGTCTGGCTCTCGAAAAGCCTATGCATATCGCCTTTTTGGGGCCTCAGGGTACATTTACTCAAGCCGCTGCGTTAAAACATTTTGGTCATTCTGTAGTTAGTGTTCCGCAGGCTGCCATCGATGAAGTATTTCGTGATGTTGAAGCGGGAGAGTCTCACTATGGTGTTGTGCCTGTTGAGAATTCTACTGAAGGTATGATTAATCACACCTTAGATATGTTTGTTTCATCGCCTTTGAGAATTTGTGGTGAGGTTAAACTTAGAATACATCATCATTTATTGGCGGGTGTCGATACGGATCTCGACAAAATTGAGAAGATATATTCTCACCAGCAGTCGCTGGCTCAGTGTCGACGTTGGCTTGACTCTCACTGGCGCAAAGTTGAGAGAGTTGCTGTTAGCAGTAATGCTGAGGCTGCCCGAAGAGTTAAGGCTGAGCCTAATTCAGCAGCTATTGCGGGTGATATGGCTGAAGAGCTTTATGGTCTGGTTAAAATTGCGAAGAACATAGAAGATCAACCTGATAACACAACGCGCTTCCTTATTGTGGGAAGAGAAGATGTTCCGCCTAGTGGTCAGGATAAAACATCGATATTGGTTTCGATGAAAAACTGCCCAGGTGCGCTTTATCAATTGCTTGAGCCATTCCATAAACACGGTATTAGCTTAACGCGTATAGAGACTCGTCCGTCTACAACGGGAACATGGGCTTATGTTTTCTATATTGATTTTGAAGGTCATTATACGGATGAAAATGTCCAGAAAGTGATTGAAGAAATATCTAAAGAAGCGGTCGAGATTAAGCACTTAGGTTCTTATCCTGTAGGTGTTTTATAATGACGTGTGATTTTTTCTCGGTAGCGACTAAGGGGGTGCAAGGCCTGCACCCTTATCAGCCAGGAAAGCCCGTTGATGAATTAGAGCGTGAGCTAGGTATAACGGGTATTGTAAAACTCGCTAGTAATGAGAATCCGTTAGGGCCAAGCCCTAAAGCATTAAAGGCTATTGAAGGTGCATTTCAGGATTTGTGTCGTTACCCGGATGGAAATGGCTTTCGTCTTAAAAATGCTTTAGCTGAACGTTATCAACTTGAGATGAACCAAATAACTTTGGGGAATGGCTCTAATGATTTACTTGAAATCATTGCTCGGGTATTTGCTGATTCATCCTCAGAAATCATTTTTTCTCAATATGCCTTTGCTGTTTACCCTATTGTTACTCAGGCTATTGGTGCAAAAGCGGTTGAAGTGCCTGCGGTTAACTGGGGGCATGACCTTGACGAAATGGTAAAAGCGATAAGCGATGATACTAAGCTTATCTTTATTGCTAACCCAAATAACCCAACCGGAACTTACGTTAAAACGGAAGACTTAAGTCGTTTTCTAGCGCTTGTTCCTGAAAATATTATTGTTGTTTTGGATGAGGCTTACGGGGAGTATATTGACGAAGGTTGTGTTGATTTTCCAGATGGTCTTGAACTTCTGAAAAACCATTCAAACCTTATTATTACCCGAACTTTTTCAAAGGCGTGGGGGTTGGCTTCTTTGAGGGTGGGTTATGCGCTTTCAAATTCGGATATTGCTGATTTGCTGAATCGAGTTAGGCAGCCTTTTAATGTAGATACGTTTGCTCTAGAGGCTGCGGCAGCTGTTCTTGGTGATAATGATTATCTTGAGCGTTCTCGCAAAACTAACAGCGAAGGAATGACTCAGTTAATTGAGGGGTTTGACCAATTGGGTTTAAGCTATATTCCTTCGGTGGGTAATTTTATTACTTTTGATACCGGTCGAGACGGAACAATAGTTTTTCAAGCTTTGTTGCAAAAAGGGGTGATTGTGCGTCCTGTTGCAAATTACGGTATGCCTCAGCATCTAAGAGTTTCTATTGGTTTGCAGCAAGAAAATAGCCGTTTTCTAGAAGCCTTGAAAGAAGTGTTAGGACGTTAATGTGGCGAGCAATGAGCAGGAAAGCGAATTTTTAATCGATACGGTTTCTATTATAGGTCTTGGGCTTATTGGTGGATCTTTGGCCAAGAGCTTAAGAGAGAATGGTGTTGCAAGGCATGTTATTGGCTTTGACCGTAGTTCTGATGAGTTAACGCAGGGCTTGGCATTAGGGGTAATTGATGAGTCGGCTTCTTCTATTAAGCAGGCTGTTGAACTCGCGGATGTGATTGTTCTGGCTGTGCCTGTGCGAGCCGTTGAGAGTGTACTTAGTCAAGTTAATACCTCTTTCAAGAAGGGTGCAATACTGACAGATGTTGGCAGTGTTAAAGGTTGTTTTGTCGAAGCTGTAGAAAGTGCCTTTTCTACTATTCCTAATCAGGAGCGACCTGTTGTTGTTCCTGGGCATCCTATTGCCGGGTCAGAAAAAAGTGGGGTGGCTGCGGCGAATGCATCACTTTTTGCGCAGCATAAGGTAATACTGACTCCTCTTTCCGGCTCTCTATTTGATCAGGCAGGCGAGCTTGATGCTGTTGAGCTAATTCGTTCCATGTGGGAGCGATGCGGTGCGACGGTGCTGGAGATGGGGGTTGCTCATCATGACGACGTATTGGCTGCCACTAGTCACTTACCCCATTTAATCGCTTTTTCACTGGTTGATACCTTGGCTGGTGAGGGCGAGAGTCGGGAAATATTCAAATATGCAGCGGGTGGCTTTCGCGATTTTACCCGCATAGCGTCAAGTGATCCGGTTAT
>Ga0209707_1001871_pt1 | contig 11438 bp, 9 predicted proteins | sample EN4Hudsemesocosm_FD_184630 | JGI IMG/M metagenome (GOLD analysis project Ga0209707, IMG submission 184630) | Methane-oxidizing microbial communities from mesocosms in the Hudson Canyon - EN4B Hudson Canyon (SPAdes) (version 2) | ecosystem: Environmental > Aquatic > Marine > Cold seeps | place... | reverse complement strand
CTAAGTTTAGTTCAAAAGACTATTTAGAAAAATATCCAGATGTTGGGCAATCAAAAATGAATCCTTTAATGCACTATATTGTCTTTGGACAAAATGAAGATCGTGTGATTTTTCCTAGTCGCTTTCGATGAACTATGAGTGTTGAGATTAATAGTTCTAAAAATTTTGCTCCTTTTCGCCTTTTTCAGCGGGAGACGGTAGGAATGAGGTGTTATAAAATGCCAGAACTTTTGGAACAACTAATAGCAGAAATAACTGAGAAATAAATATGAATTTAAACTTATGGAAAGGTTTTGGTAATGTTGTTTTTTGGGGCGTTGAGCATGCTCTAGCATACAATGTACTTACATCATTACAACAGCAAAATATTTATGCATTAGTGACAGATAATGATCAAAAACAGGCATTAATCGAAAAACTTAAAGAGCAAGATTTTGATGCTAAATTGAGTATAGAGCAAGCCTATTTGAATGATAAAGAGGGTAAAGAAACATTAAGAGAATTTAGCCTCCCTCAATTCAATAGCATAAATTCGCCTAGTGGTATTTTTGATAGTTACCCTGGGTTAAAGCAGCTACAAATGCACTCTGTTCAGTGTTTAAGCCCAAATAGCTTGTTAAAGCGTTATGAATTATCCAAGCAAGTGGAAAATGCGCTTTGGTTAGAGGTGAATGGGCAAATTACCTCAACAATAACAGCTATAATTGAGAGTAAGGAAATCTATCTGTTTGCAAAATTGTTGGTTTTTATGCCTGATCAAGCGTGGTATGAATCAGAAATAGATGCGGATAAATTGATCCTCAAACTAAAGCAAATGGGTTATGACGTTTTTAGCGAAATAAGTGACTTAGATATTGATCAAAAGTTGTATGAATTTAGACGGCATCCAGTAGTATTAGAAAAAATTGCATTAGGAGTAGAGTTAGAGCATAGCTTAGAAAGCTTTAAAACAGAGCTGAAAGCTATAAAAGCCAAAGAAAAAGATGCTGTAACTAAGGCAGAGACTCAAAAAGGTGAGTTTGAAAAGCAACTCCAAGAAGAGAAAAATTTAGTGAATGCTGTAAATGAAGTAAATGCTAAAGAAAGAGAAGAGCTACAAACAAAAGTAGAAAAACTTCAAAATGAAAGCAATCAGCATAAAAGTTCAGCAGATACACTAAAAAAAGAGCAAGAAGAATTAAGAACAAAAAAAGTAGAGTTAGAGCAGAGCGTAGAAGGTTTTAAAACAGAGCTGGAAGTTATAAAAGCCAAAGAAAAAGATGCTGTAACTAAGGCAGAGACTCAAAAAGGTGAGTTTGAAAAACAACTCCAAGAAGAGAAGAATCGGATTGATATTGCAATTAAGCTCTTAGAGACTAAAAACAACTATTTTATCAAGCCAGATTATGTGTCTAGAACAAAATACATGCATTATAATGACCAGGAATGTGAGGATGAATGGCAGTTAGAAGTATATTTACACGCACTAGGTCTTATGAAAAAGCACAATTTTAAAAAAATTGTAGATATAGGGTGTGGCTCTGGGTATAAACTTATGCACTATTTAGATGAGTACGAAACAATCGGTTTAGAACTGGAAGAAAATTTAGGATTTTTAAACGATAAATACCCTAGTAGGGTTTGGGTGGAGTCAAATTTCAATATAAAACCTAAAATAAAAACAGATGTATTAATTTGTTCCGATGTTATAGAGCATTTAGTTGATCCTGATGAGCTTATCAACTACATTAAAAAAATTTCTTTTAAGTATTTAGTTCTCTCTACTCCAGAGAGAGAATTAGTATATGAAAAAGATTCGAAGTTCCTTGATGGCCCACCACGAAACCTTGCGCACACTAGAGAGTGGAACTTTAATGAATTCGCAAAGTATATTGGACACTATTTCGAAATATTAGATCACCGAGTTACAAATGCAGGACAAAGTACCCAAACAATGATATGTCAGATAAAAAGAAAGAAACGGAAATTAATTTAATAAAAGAAGTAAACCTAAAATTTACGTTCGATAAATGGGAGCAATTGCTCAATGAAAGAAATATGACCTATCAATCAGAAAGTGTTCCTAGTGAAAAATGATTGTGTTTTTGTCAAATAAATTAAGAGTTGAAAAATGAGTTTAATAAAACAGGCTGGTGAATTTTTTAAAAAAGGAGATTATGCGGAGGCTTATATACTTTATAAGCAAGCAGCCGAGCTGTATGGGGAAAAGATTGTTAAATATAATCTTTTCGTTTGTGAACGTCATTTGAGAGAGACAGTAACAACACATTTAGCTGATAACGAGAATAACCTTGATAGCGCGACTAGGATTCTTTTAGATAATGCAAAAAAAAATAAACTGACAGAACTGGAACGGCAGGGATGTTTAGAAAATTATAAGGCGATAACCTTAGATAAGTCGGAATATGTAGAAGTAAAAAAGGTGAATCCAATACCTGCAGATTGGCCCAAAGAACTGAAACTTGCATCACTGCCAGAAAGTACTAATGATTTTGCTTGGTTGAGCCACCAAAATTTGAAGTACGCAAAGACTGTCGGAGTGCTTGGACTTAGTATTGTTATACCTACTTTTAATAGGTCAAAAATTTTAGACATAACCCTTGCTTGCTTAGTGAATCAAAAAACTAAATATCCTTACGAGGTAATTGTTGCAGATGATGGAAGTAAAGAGGACTTAACTCATGTCATAAGAAAGTACGAAACTCTGTTAGATATTAAGTTGGTGCGACAGCGCGACTATGGTTATCAACTTTGTGCTATACGTAACTTGGGGTTAAGAACCGCCAAATACGATTATGTTTCAATTCTTGACTGCGATATGGCGCCCAATATTAATTGGGTTGAGTCTTATATGACACTTTTAGAGATAAATGATAATGTTGCTTTAATAGGTCCAAGAAAATATATTGATACTCATGGCCTTTTACCTGAAGAAATTTTAAAAGAACCGAGGCTAATTTCTTCATTACCTGAAGTGGTGACTAATAATGTGGTTGCAGGCAGAACAAAGGGCGAAGTATCTGTCGATTGGCGTTTGGAACATTTTAAAAGCACCGATGAATTAAGGCTTTGCAATACTCCATTTAGGTACTTTAGTGGTGGCAATGTTGCTTTTGCTAAGAAATGGCTTGATATTGCAGGTTGGTTTGATGAAGAGTTTACCCACTGGGGTGGAGAAGACAACGAATTTGGTTACCGACTTTATAGAGCAGGTTGTTTCTTTAGGTTTGTTGATGGCGGAATGGCTTACCATCAAGAGCCACCAGGTAAAGAAAATGAAACGGATCGCGCAGCGGGTAAAGCAATTACCATTAAGGTTGTGCAGCAAAAAGTTCCTTACTTTTATAGAAAGTTAGAGCCAATTGAAACAACTACAATCAAAAAAGTGCCTTTAGTTTCAATCTATATTCCAGCCTACAATTGTCAGGCCACAATAGAGAATTGTGTGAAAAGCGCTTTAAATCAAACGGTTACTGATTTAGAAGTGTGCATTTGTAATGATGGCTCAACAGATAATACATTAAAAATTTTAGAGGCTAAATACAACAACCATCCTAGAGTTAGGTTTGTCAGCCAAAAAAATTCAGGCATTGGTAAGGCCTCAAATAGCGCTGTGCAACTTTGCAAAGGTTTTTATATTGGACAATTAGATTCAGATGACTACCTTGAATCAGACGCTGTAGAAATCTGCTTAAAAGAGTTTATGCAAGATCATTCATTGGCGTGTGTTTATACAGCAAATAGAAATGTTAATTCAGATGGCTCGTTAATTGCTAACGGTTATAACTGGCCTGAGTATTCAAGAGAAAAACTGACAACCGCGATGATTTGTCATCATTTTAGAATGTTTACGGCAAGAGCTTGGAATTTAACCGATGGTTTTGATGAAGAAATAACTAATGCCGTTGATTATGATATGTATTTGAAATTAAGTGAAGTCGGCCTATTTAAGCATGTTAATAAAATAACTTATAACCGCGTCTTACATGGTGAAAATACCTCAATTAAAAAGTTGAAACAGCAAAAAGAAAACCACTTTGTTGTAGTTAATGCGTCGTTAATACGGCAGGGTGAAAATGCAATTAATTACTTGTCTATTTCTGATGAAGACTCCTGTAGAAAGTACGTATTTAAAAAAGGATGAGTTATGAAGTTTAAATTTTATGTGGTTAGTGGTAACACTTACCTTGAAGCTTTTTTCGAAGAGTCTGATGTTGTAGAGGGTAATCGATTAGAAGGAGCGGGTGTAAAAATTAGAAATAGAAATCCTCTTGTATTTTTTAATCAGGATTATTCGGGTGTCCATCCCGATATTATCGGGTTAGCATGTTTAGCTATTTTTTATCCTTTTATTGGGAGTGAAGTAACTTTTCCATATCCAGTTTCACAAAGGCTTGTGAATTCAATTAACAGAGAAATTTTTACGAAAACAAAATCTCTTAAGATTAAAAATATTGATACTAACATTCCTCAATATCAAGGTAATGGAAAGGCTGTGTTAGCGTTTGGTGGTGGAGTGGATAGCTCTGCTGTTCGAGCCTTGTTTCCTGAAGCCTTTGTTATTCACGAGGCATCAATTCGTGATGGAGAGGAAGTACTTGATCTTACAAATTCTGTTGTAGAAAAGCTTGAGAATGAAGGTAAAGGACGCCTTGTGAAAACGAACTCAAGATTTATTTCAGATCCTGGTGGTTGGCATATTTGGATTGGTTCGATAGTTACAGCATTGTTAGAAGGTGCAAAAAGTGGCTCCAGTTACATCTATTCTGGAACCATTCTTGGCTCGGCATTTATGTCAAATGGAAATAAATATTTTGATAGACATGCTAGTTCAAAGTGGCATGGTGAGTCAGGTAATTACTGGCAGCAAATATTTTGGGATATTGGGTTACCATTAGTTCAGCCGCTTATGGGGTGTTCAGAAATACTAACTACTGAAGCAACAGTCAACGCTATCCCAAAGGAAGAAGTTTTCTTTTGCACAGCTAAAGACGGTGGGCCATGTGGTGTCTGTCCAAAATGTTTTAGAAGGGCTTGTATTCAAGACTACTTGGGTAATAAAAAATTAGATTTTACTTCATTTGATAACATTCAGGTAAATACCTTGCTGGATAGAAAGCCTACTTACTTTGGTCATATTTATTCTTCATTATTAGTAGCTGGTTGGACTCCTCCTGACTTTGTAAAGCATAAACTTCAACATTTGCCAGGAGGTTCAAGTTTTTGTTTGAAATATAATCCTGAAAGTTTGGATTTTATGCCTCTTGAGCTCAGAGGTGATATCAAAGCAGTACTTGAGAGGAATTTTAATGTTATGAACGAAGGTGATATTAAAGCTATGAGAGGTTGGAATCAGGCCTTATGAAAAAGGAAGAGCGTGAACTAAACTTAAATTTTGAGGTTGTCAGTGAATTAGCGGAAAAATTGTGTATTGATAATGATTTTTTACAAGAACTAGTTTCTTGTGAAAATGCTGTTACTAAATCAATACAAGACAATGTGGGCGGTAAATTCGGTATTTGGGAACATTTAAGTGGTATTTTAGATGGTTTTTCAGTTCATTTGGGTGAAGAATTTCTTAAAAAAAAACATCACCCCTATGAAATTGTTAATCTAGGATATTTTTTGCCTTCTATATTTGAAAAGGTTTTAAAAAAAGGCCTGGTTAATTTTTCAACTCTGACAAATTCACAAATAACAACAATCTTGTCCAGTAAAAGTTGTGCAGAAATAATAGCTAAATTTTGTATGGCTGGAGGAGTTATTAAAGATGAACGCTTATTATTGCAGTTGCTATTCGCTTTGAAAAAAAACGTTTTTTTTAAAAACAAAGAAAATGAAGCTGAATTTATAGAAAATATATTAAGTTTGAGTTTGTTCTCGGATACAACAACAATTTTACTAAATATGAGACTAGCTAGCTTAATTCGGAGAAATAATAAAACTGAAAAAGATCCTTCAAAAATCGCCCTCATTGTGGGAGGGCAATTCAGAGGCACGGGCAGTAACCTTAGTAAGTTACAAGAAGTTTTGGGTGACTTTAAAGTTGACGTTTTTGTGAGTACATGGGAGAAAAAAGGGGGGGAGAGTATAAAGCCTGTACAAGTGTCAAGGCACTTTGATAGTGACTCGGTAGCGTATTTTAAAACAATTGATTTCAGTGAAGTTGAATCTATAGTTCATAGGGTGATTTCATATCGTAAAAAAATGCTTGGTAATGTCGTAGTCCAGGATGTGACCAATTTTTTTAATTGGGCAGATAATGTGGTAGTAAATATAGAGGATGAAAGTCAGAAACTTTTTTCCTCAATGTCTAATGAAGAAAAAATGTATTTTCATAATGCTTATTGGATATCAAAATTCGGTAAAGAATATTTTCTAGAGTACGATTTAATTATAAAAATCCGACCTGATATTGAGTTTTTAGCATTTGAAAGTTCAGCGATAAAAGAATTTTTTAGAAAAAATGAAGATAATCAAATTGTAACAGAAGACCATGAAGGTTGGATCTTTAGACGTTGGGGTTTTGGAGTTGGTGATCAAGTATTAATAGGTCGTCCTGGGAGTATGATAAATTTATTGAACTTGTACAATGAACCATATTTAACGGACATCGTTAATAAAAGAATAATTGAGAAAAATGCCTTCAAAGGTCATGTAAACCTGGGTATGGCAGCGTATTTTCTTGGGTACGAGTGTCATGGGAATGAATTTTTTAAGATTAAATTTTCAGAATTGCCAAAAATAAGATTTGGCCAGTTGGATGGTATATAAAAAATGAAAAGACTGATTCTTGATTTAGATGAAACGGTTTCGACAACAAAGAATGGCCAATATCATCTATCTACGCCTGTAGTTAGTATGGTTGAGGCAATTAGAAACTATAAAGAGCAAGGTTTTGAAATAGTGTTTTCAACCAGTCGGAATATGCGCACTTATGAAGGAAATGTAGGCAAAATAAATGCTAATACATTGCCAATTATTATTGGGTGGTTAAATAAACACGATATTCCCTATGACGAAATTTATGTGGGTAAACCATGGTGTGGTTTTGATGGCTTTTATGTAGATGATAAAGCGATTCGCCCAGCCGAGTTTGTGAAGTTAAGTTACGAAGAAATTTGTGATTTGTTAGAAAAAGATAAGTTACTTGACTAGGATTTATTTGTGATTTTAATTTCTTCTGCTGCTTATATTGGACAAGACCTTTCTGCTGAAGTAGGGCTTATTCCACCAAGCTTTTTACCCATTGGTAATCAACGCCTTTATGAGCATCAAATTTCTTCCTTGCATGGTTTAGATGAAGATATTTATTTGTCTTTACCTGCCTCTTATTCGTTAAATGAAGCTGATAAAAATCAAATTGAACAGCTAGGAGCTAACATCTTGTTTGTGCCTGACAATATCTCTTTAGGTGAGTCGATTTTATATTGTTGGAATGCGACAGGTAAAAATTATAGCGATTTAAAGATATTGCATGGTGATACTCTTTTTTTAGGCTTTTCGCCTTGTGATGGGGATTTAGTATCAATTAGTCATAATAAAGGTGCTTATGAACGCGCTTACGTTGAATTTAATGGCCTTGGTCATCTGACTGATTTGCATCAAGATTGGGTGAATGACAATCGATTTGTTTTATCTGGTTACTTTTGTTTTAGCGAACCTCAGTATCTTATGAAGTGTATTATTGAAGCCAAAAATAGTTTTGTGGATTCAATAAAATCCTATTCAAATAAATATGCTATTTTTTGCTTTAAGACTGAACAATGGTTGGACTTTGGGCACTTGAATAGTTTTTTCACTTCTAGAACAGAGGTGACTACACAAAGAGCGTTCAATGATCTTAAAATCAGTAAACGAACTGTCACTAAGTTCAGTTCAGATCTTACTAAAATGCAGGCAGAATCTAACTGGTTTGAATCGCTACCACCATCTTTAAGGCTTTTTACCCCGTCTTTACTTCAACCTTATCTGCAAAAAGAAAATAAAGGTTTATATTCAATCGAATATCTTTATTTATTGCCTTTGAGTGATCTTTTGGTGTTCGGTAATTTATCAACGGAGTCATGGCGGCACATTTTTCTTTCAGCAAAAAATATGTTGAATGAATTGTCTGGTCATTCATCGATGGTCGATATTGATCCAAGTGAATTTCATCAGCTTTATTTACAAAAAACTTTATCAAGATTAAGTGACTTTGCTTTGCAAACAGAAAAAGAAGTTGGTTCTTTAATTAGTATGGCAGAAGAATCTGCGTTTTTTATTTCAGAACCCTCTCCTGAACTAGCTTGTATTATCCATGGCGATTTTTGTTTTAGCAATATATTGCATGATAGTCGCGTTGGTTCTATTAAATTGATTGATCCCCGTGGGCTAAATGGGTATCGTGAGTTATCTATTTATGGTGATAAGCGATATGATTTAGCGAAATTTTTTCATTCAGCAATCGGGTGTTATGACTTAATTATTGCTGGGCGTTATTTTCTGATTGACGGTGTTATAGGGTTTTATGACTTAGATAGGTTAGATGCCATAGAGAAGGCTTTTGATCGGGTGTTTTTTGATAATAAAGAAGTGGTTTCAAAAAAAGAGTTACTTGCAATTAATGTGCAATTATTTCTTTCCATGCTTCCTTTGCATCATGACAGGCCAGATCGTCAGCAGGCAATGATTGCAAATGCTAAAAGATTGTTTCAAAAATTAATTTCAATGGATTCTTTATGATTGTAATACCAATGGCGGGGGTATCTTCTCGCTTTAAGAAAGCAGGGTATGACTTACCTAAATATATGCTAGAGGGTAAAGGTAAAACTTTATTTGAGCACTCTGTAGAGAGCTTTAAAAATTATTTTGATACACAGTTGTTTTTGTTTGTCGCCTTATCTGTTTATGATACGGAGCATTTTATAGAAGATAAATGTCAAAAGATGGGGGTAAAAAATTACAAAATAGTAATCTTAGACCAGCCAACACGCGGCCAAGCAGAAACGGTATATCTTGGTTTAAAAGGAATGGAGATTAAACAGGATACTAATATTACAATTTTTAATATTGATACATTTAGATCTGATTTTGTTTATCCCGAAAATTTTGATATAGAAGTTGTTGATGGGTATTTAGAAACCTTTATTGGCACTGGTAAAAATTGGAGTAATGTGTTGCCGGAAAGTGCAGGTAGTTCAAGTGTCATCAAAACTGCTGAAAAACAGGAAATATCTGAATATTGTTGTACTGGTTTATACTACTGGAAATCAGCTTTAAAGTTTATGTCTCTGTATGAGAACTACCAATCTAAACCCTTGGCTGATGTTGATGCTGGTGAATATTATATTGCGCCAATGTATAACGATTTGATTGAGCAAGGTGGAGACGTTCACTTTTCAATCATTAGCCATGATGATGTGGTCTTTTGCGGTGTGCCAAGTGAATATATAGAGTTTATTGAAAATGAACAGTAAAGGGGAATCAGAAAAGTACAATAGTAGGCGAGGCATGATTAATGATGATCTTACGCTAGCCTAGCGTAAATCATATTTTTATGATAAAAAAACCATCATTTCTTAGAGGCCTACTGATGATTTCAAGGCAAACAGGCTTTAACTCGCGCTGCGTGTTGCTGTACCCAGGTGAGATAATCAAAAGGATTGATGCCGCCTTTTACTTTTTATTTATGAAATAAGTTTAGGCGATAACTATCCTAACACAGGAAAATGCATCTCCTTACACATATCTTTTTACTAATTAAATATCAACGACTTACAGAAATCACCTAAAAGTAGAGAAGTCAGTAAAATAAGGGGGTACAGCCAATTGTACAAAAAATATACAATTACGTAAGTCATTTATTTTAGACTATTATGATACTTTTGTGTAAGGAGATGAGGAAAATGGGGTTAAAATTGTACGGGTACATATTGAAGTATGATTATGAGTGGCACTTGATGATAATTAACAAAAAGGTTTTTTCTGAATGAAAAATATTAAAACTATATTAGTTACTGGTGCATCTGGGTATATTGGCTCACATACTTGTTTAGAATTGTTAGATGCTGGCTATAACGTGATTGCGTTAGATAATTTAATCAATAGTAATGAGGAATCTTTAACGCGAGTACAGAAAATAACTGCTAAGACATTAGATTTTATTCATGTTGATATTCGAGATGCTAAAGCGTTAGTATCTGTTTTTAAACAATATGATATTCATGCAGTGATACATTTTGCAGGCTTAAAAGCTGTGGGTGAATCTGTTGAAAATCCATTGAAATATTATGAAAATAATGTGGTCGGCACTATCGTATTACTAGAAGTAATGACCCAGTATCAAGTTAAAAATATTGTGTTTAGCTCATCGGCAACTGTTTATGGCGCGCCTGATATATTGCCCATTACTGAAAACGCAACATTGAGTTCTACGAATCCTTATGGCGCCTCAAAACTGATGATTGAAAATATTTTACAGGATGTTTATGTTTCAGATTCAGAGTGGAATATTTCAATATTACGTTATTTTAACCCTATTGGCGCGCATGTTAGTGGTTTAATTGGTGAAGATCCAGATGGTATTCCCAATAATTTAATGCCTTATATTATGCAGGTTGCAGTCGGTAAACTAGATAACTTACCTATTTATGGTAATGATTATTCTACAAAAGATGGAACTGGAGTACGAGATTATATTCATGTAGTTGATTTAGCGAAAGGGCATATTAAAGCGTTAATGAAACTAGAATCATCACCGGGTTGCATGGTACATAATTTAGGAACAGGGCTGGGATATTCAGTTTTAGAAATGGTTAAAGCCATTGAAGGTATTACTAAAAAAATAATACCCTGTACAACAATGGAAAGGCGAGCCGGGGATGTTGCAGCTTGTTATGCTGATGCTACAAAGGCTGAAATAGAATTACAGTGGGTTGCTAAAAAAAATATAACCGATATGTGTCAGGATGCTTGGCGGTGGCAATTCAATAATCCAAAAGGGTATAACTAAAGAGTGTAATTGAGGATGGAGTAATCTCAGTATAGTTAGCATTACCTGAAAATATAGATGCTACCGAGATCATTTATCAATATAAAAAAGATTGCCTTGTGGTAATGATAGTTTTATCGCTGAACTTGAAGCCGTTACATAAAGGTCGTTACGATATAAACCTACAGGGTAGTCTTATAAAAAGGTAGCATTGCCTTATTTTCTAAGTCTTCATTTAAATAGCAAAATTTTCCTTATACATTTGTTACCCTGAGAAAGCCATTGGAAAAAAAAATTAAGTTTTATACCTACCTCTTTAATTTTATAAAAACAAAACCGCTTAGTTTTAAACAAAGGCAGCAGTTAGTTAAGCAGTCTGGTATTTTAGATGAAACCTGGTATTTATATCATTATCGAGATGTAGATATAGATGCTGCTTTGCACTTTGCTATTCATGGCCTTAATG
>Ga0209707_1001870_pt1 | contig 11439 bp, 2 predicted proteins | sample EN4Hudsemesocosm_FD_184630 | JGI IMG/M metagenome (GOLD analysis project Ga0209707, IMG submission 184630) | Methane-oxidizing microbial communities from mesocosms in the Hudson Canyon - EN4B Hudson Canyon (SPAdes) (version 2) | ecosystem: Environmental > Aquatic > Marine > Cold seeps | place... | reverse complement strand
AACGTTACCTTACGCTCGGCCATTAACAGGGATGATTGCGAAAGTATTGAATTATGTCGGTGAGTCTATTACACTGAATTACATTGGCATTACTCAGCGAGATGTGATGAAGACCCATAATTTAGTTGTATTATAAAATATTCACACATCCTTTATGAATACCATAACATTCGTAAAATTTAGGATAAAAAATATATGAAAAATAAATTAAAAATAATATGCACCATATTTCCTATGGTTATCACAGGCTGCGGAGGAAATACTTCAGAAGAAACAACAAGTACTATCACAACTCCTACCTCTTTAATAATTGAGAATACTATTATTACACGCTCAGGAAGAGCAATAGACGGAATTTTAGCAGGCTCAACAGTGTGTATTGATACTAATGCTAATAATGACTGTTCTGATGAGGAAGCATCTGATAGAGCGATTACTGATACTCAAGGTAATTTTATAATTTCAAGTACTTCGAAAGGTTCATTTTTCTTAACAGGCGGTCAAGATTTAGGGACTGGATTACCTTTTACTGGATCATTAAAAGCACCAGAAGGCTCTACAGTTGTCACACCTCTTACCTCTGCTGTTCAATCTTTAATTGAATCAGGTGAAAGTAAAGAAGAGGCAGAAAATGCAGTTAAAATAGCATTAGGCATAGATCCTTCTGTTTCTTTAACAGCATTTGATCCTATTAAAGCTTTAAATGACCCTACTTTATCTACTGAAGAAAAAATTCAAGCTCAAAGTGTTTTAGCCTCTCAAGCTTATTTACAAGTAATAGTTCATGGGGCTTCCGCAGCAGTTTCTGGAGTAAGTGATCAACAAGAAATAAAAGATGTCATGAGTCAGGTATTTGCAGATGTAGCAATACTTTTTAAAAGTGCAGAAAATAAAATTGATCTTCAATCTGAAGATATATCACAAGTAATTCAGGATTCAGCAGATCAGATTTATCAAAATGATAGTAACTTAAAAGCAAATATTGTAAGTATTGCTGACAGCGTAGGAGAACAAGCTATTGATACAGCAAATATTGCTAAAGTAAATATAGCTAATAGTGGAATTGAAGAAACATTGACTAATTTTAATGATGCGATTAAAGAAGTGAATACCTCCTTACAAGATGAGGTTAATAATAAAATTTTAAATTCTGATACGGAAACTGTAGTTGAAGAACCTGAAGTTGTTGTTCCAGAGTTAGAACCAGTAGTTGAAGAACCTGAAGTTGTTGTTCCAGAGTTAGAACCAGTAGTTGAAGAACCTGAAGTTGTTGTTCCAGAGTTAGAACCAGTAGTTGAAGAACCTGAAGTTGTTGTTCCAGAGTTAGAACCAGTAGTTAAAGAACCTGATGAGATGCTTATACAAAGTATTTCTGTTGGCACTGCACCTCATGCTATTTTGAGCGGTGATTTTAACCACGATGGAAAAATAGATTTAGCATTGACTGATGCGATAGACAGCACGCTTACCATTTTATTACGTAATACACAAAATACAGATTTTGAAGTACAAAACACACTAATAACAGGGGAGTTTCCTATTTCGCTAGATATAGGTGATTTTAATAATGATGGTAAAAGTGACTTAATTGTAGCTAATTATTTTGATAATTCCGTATCAATTTTTACGCGTAATGAAGAAAATACAGGTTTTAATGTTCGTTCTGAAATTGTGACAGAAGCATTTCCATTTTCAGTTAATTCTGGAGATTTTAATAATGATGGAAAAGATGATTTTGCTATTGTTAATAAAAATCTTGATTCGATTTCAATTTTCATTCGTAATGAAACTAATACAGGTTTTAAATCAAAAATAGAAGTAGAAACAGGAAGGTCTCCTACCGCAATGGTTATTAGTGATTTTAATCAAGATGGTAAAATTGATTTTGCAGTTACTAATGCAGACAGTGATACGGTATCTGTTTTATTACGTAGTTCAGACAATATAGCTTTTGAAGCTAAAATAGATTTAGCAACGGGTATTAGTCCTTGGGCAATTGCAGCAGGAGACTTTAATGGTGATAGGCAGATAGATTTAGCCGTGATTAATGCGAATAGTAATACTGTATCAGTATTTTTACGCCATGCTAATAATACAAGCTTTACAACTAAACAGGACTTTATAGTCGATGAAGTTCCGGAAGCCCTTAAAGCAGGTGATTTTAATAATGATGGCCTAATAGACTTAGCAATTGCCAACTCTGAGAGTGATACTGTTTCAATATTATTGCGCAATTCTTCTAATACAGGCTTTGAAGAAAAATTTAATATAGAGACAGGCAGTTTTCCTCATGATTTAAGCGTAGAAGATTTTGATAAAAATGGTCAAACAGATTTAGCAATTACAAATATTGATAGTAATGATATTTCAATCATACAAAATATTTCTTTCAATTAATTTTCTTAAAATATTATTAGGAAAAATTTCCCTAATTTATTAAAAATATTAGTTACACCTTGGAGAATATACTATGGCATTTCCTAAAATACAATTATCTGTAGGTAATTCAAATACAAATAATCAACGTAATACTTATTTTATTAGCTTAGATGTTGCATTGGAAAATGATTTAACTTTTTATTTTAATACCTTAGGTAGTACAGCTATTTTAGGAGAAGATTATATTTTGGAGAGAGGAGATAATCTTGCTAATATTACAGATGATACTTTTACCATTGCTGCAGGAGCAACAGGAGCAACACTAAAACTAGTAACATTGGTTCAATCTGATAAACAAGTGATGCTAAATTTAGTTGACGGCGACGGTTACGCGCTGGCAGACGAAGTCTCACTTGCCGATAAAATAAATTACACGACGGGTGACAGACCGCAATCCATTGCTGTGGGTGATTTTAACAGTGATGGACAACTTGACTTAGCAGTTGCTAATAAAGGCAGTGGCTCTGTTTCGATTTTTTTACGCAATGCTGATAATACGGGCTTTGATGGCAAAATTGATTATACCAGCACCTCCAGCGCAACGTTTGTCAATGTAGCGGATTTTAATAGTGATGGTAAAGATGATCTAGTCGTCGGTAATAAAACCAGCGCTTCGGTGTCTGTTTTTTTACAAAATGCAGAGAGTACGGGTTTTGATAAAAAAGTGGATACTGCCACAGGCGAAAAACCACAAGGGATTCATGTAGCTGATTTTAATGGCGATGGCCAAATGGATATTGCAGTTGCGAATAAAAATAGTGACACGATGTCGGTATTATTACGCAATAGTGAGAATACAGGTTTTGAGCTTAAAGAGGATTACGCGACAGGCGAAAAGCCAGAAGCGGTCGGTGTCGGTGATTTTAATAACGATAATCAAATGGATATTGCTATTGCCAATAAAGAGAGTAATACCGTTTCCGTTTTTTTGCGCAATACAGATAATACGGGGTTTGATGACAAGATTGATTATCCAACAGGTTTAACGCCCGACGCTGTTGCTACTGGGGATTTCAATAATGATGGTCAAAGCGATTTAGTGGTGGCTAATAAATACGGCAACTCCCTATCTGTCTTATTGCGCAATGTGGATAACACAGGGTTTGAAAATCAAATAGAAATTGATACAGGGGCTGGCTCATCGCCACAATCTGTGGCTGTACTGGATTTTAACCATGATGGACAAGATGATTTAGTGGTGGCTAATACAAAAAGCCATACCGTATCCATCTACTTACGTAATGCCTTCAATACTGGTTTTGATGCCAAAATTGATTATGCCACAGGATTATATCCTCGCTCAGTGACGATGGGTGATTTTAATAATGATGGCAAAGACGATTTAGCGGTCGCTAATAAATACGGTAATACTTTATCGGTATTATTGAATACGAGTACCACCAGCGAAAAATTAGCTTTGCCTGATATTGCGGAAGAAACGGCAGATCCAGACCCCAGTGTTGATGATGTTTTTCCTGACAATAATAATGCACCCACAGGCACGGTAGAGCTCTTAGGTAAAGCGATTCAAAATCAATCATTAAGTGTAGACTTAACAGGGATCCAAGATGCCGATGGTTTAGGCAGTTTTAGTTATCAATGGCAAAGTGGAAGCAATAAAATTACGGGGGCGAATAAAGCCACTTATACATTGACTCAAGCTGAGGTAGACAAAACCATCTCCGTTGAGGTGAGTTATGTTGATAATGAGGGCACAGAAGAAAGTCTTAGCTCAGAGGCTATGAATGTGCTAAATATTAATGATGCTCCTACAGGTTTGCCCACCATTTCAGGGGTTGCAAGTTTAGATAATATTCTTAGTGTTAATACCGCGCCTATTGTTGATATAGATGGCATAGGGATTTTTAGCTACCAATGGAATGCGGATAGTGTTGCTATTGCGGGTGCAACGAATTCAACCTATAGTCTTACGGCGACTGAAGCAGGAAAAAACATTACTGTTACAGTAGGTTATACCGATGAAGGACAAACACCTGAAAGTGTAACATCGCTTGCCACAAATGCTGTCACAAATAGCAATGCTGCGGCAACTGGCGAAGTAGTTATTCAAGGTAAAGTGGCACAAAATGAAGTATTAACAGCAGATACTTCAAGTATTGCAGATACTGATGGTTTAGCTGAGTTTACTTACCAATGGCGAGTGGGAACCGTTGATATTCCCAATGCAACAAACTCTACTTATACACTGACTCAGGATAAGGTTGGCAAAACAATTGATGTCGTGGTCTCCTATGTTGATGGCAATAATACACAGGAACAACTAACCTCAGCCATTACTTTTTCAGTAGAAGATATGAATGATGCCCCCACAGGCAATGTCACCATTACAGGCGAGGCTAACAATAAACAAGTATTAACGGCAGAGACTTCAGGTATTGAAGATATTGACGGATTAGGGGCTTTTTCGTATCAATGGCTAGCGGATAATCAAGCTATCTCAGCTGCGACACAGGAGACCTATACAGTCACGACAAATGAACTGGGTAAAAGACTCTCTGTCGAGGTCAGTTACTCTGATAATATCAATACTAACGAAAGTCTAACCTCCGCACAGACAGCACCTGTCACTCAAATCAATAACGCGCCTGTCGGGCTACCCATAATTACTGGGGCTTTAGTTGAAAATACGCTTTTAACCGCCGTTACAACCGCTATTCAAGATGCAGATGGATTAGGAACATTCAGTTATCAGTGGCTATCGAATAACAGTAATATTCTGAATGCAACACAAGCAACATACACCCTAAGCGCCACTGAAATGGATAAAACTATCAGTGTTATTGTCAGCTATCAGGATGGCGGTGGGCAAGCTGAACGCATAGAATCTGCTACTAATAAACGTACCGTCACCAACGCGACTTCTGGCTCTGTCTCCATTACAGGGACAGCTGTTAAAGACAGTGTTTTAACGGCTGATACGACAGCTATTATAGATAAAGGGGCGGGGGAGTTTGCCTATCAATGGGAGGCGGGAGGTGTTGAAATTGCAGGAGCAACAGCGTCAACGTATACCTTAACCGAAGCAGAGGCAGGTAAAAAAATCAGTGTGTTGGTTATTTATACTAGCTCAAATAATGTGGTGAAGAATTTAGCAGCACCCGAAACGGCACCTGTTGCAACGGATGCACTTGCAGCAATTCCTACCATTGAAGGTGAATTAGCTGAAAGCAATGTTTTAAGAGTGAATATAGACTCTATTATTGATGCAAAAACAGCTGATGACTTTAGTTATCAATGGCAAGCCAATAATGTCGATATTCAGGGTGCAAGCGATTCAACCTATGCCCTAACCGCGAATGAGGTGGGGCTAGCGATCAGTGTTTTAATTAGCTATACCGATATCAATAATGTGCAAAAATTTGTCAATTCAGACAGCACAGCAGTAGTAGGGGGAGCCTCAAGCACTTATGGCATTGAATTTGCGGGTGAATTACCGCTCTTGGTGGTTGATGATTTTAAAGTCATTCTGACCGAGCTAGGAGGCGAAGTTGAAGTCCCTGCATCAACGCCAGCGACAGATACTCAATCTTCTTATGATTTAACCGGCTCTTTAAGGGTTGAAGCGTATGACCCTTTTCAAGAGGGTGAAGCACCGCTTGAGTTAGACCTGACACTGACTTATGATGCGTCTAAGAGCACTGACTCCTACTCAGCCGCTATTAAGAGTGGTTCTTCATGGAAAAATCCTTTTGGCTTAACAGGCACGCAAATCACAGCATTATCATTAGCGATGGAAAGCTCAACTGCAATTGCTGAAACGAATACTGATGCATTTACGGGGGGCTCCTCTGTAACAACGCCTCCAGCAACACAAACAAGTTCGACCTCTATTGATAAGCTGGCGTTTTTTGGTGTATTAGAAATACTTGATGATGGCGAAAATACGGGGGGATTTGCCAATTTTATGCAAGGAATAGGGGTTACTAGTCTTGCAATAAATATAGAGCGTGATTTCACAAGTAGTGAATGGTCTTTTGTGGGTGAATTAGGAAGTGATATTAACTTAATTGGCTCCAGTGATGAAGAGGATGACTTTAGAATTGCTTTAACAGGGGGAGCATTAAGTATTACTAAAACTACTAAGGATGTTATTCCAATAGGAACGACAATACCAATAACAGAAAACGTATATGTTGCTGAAATATCAGGTGGTATTTCGATAGATAACTACGATCCTTTACAAGATGATGAACCAACACTTGCTGTAGGAGCAAGTCTTGTTTTTGGTGAAGGGAATATAGCACTTGCAGCACAATTACAAAGTTGGACAAATCCTTTTGGCCTAACAGGAGTAACCGTTGACAATGTTTCCATCATGTTAGCGGGGACAACCGAACCCGCTTATGAGTTCAATCAAGTTGATCTGAATGTGGCTATGTCATGGGATGAAACGGTTGAAAATGAGCTGTTTAAGTTTATGTATAACACCTTAGAACTAGATTCATTAGATATGTCCTTAAGCATTGACTCCAGTGACCCTGAATCCACAGCTATTATGGGGGAAGGGCTGTTTGTTTTTGATAGTAAAACCCTGCTTTCTGCGGGAGACTTTGTTATAAAAATAGAGACAGTAGGTATTAACTTTTCTAGAACATCAAGTACAGCGCCCCCCCCGCCTCCAAGCTCTTCAGGATCAACAGCTTCAACGTCTACCACCACTGCAGCTTATGCTTTTTCGCTTTTCAGTGATTTTTTATTATCAGGATATGACCCAGTTCAAAGTGATGAACCTACTCTAACGCTAACAGGAGAAATTGCTTATGAAGACAGCCAAATTTCTATGGGTATTGCACTGGATGAAAGTACGCCTTGGTTGCGTCCGTTTGGCTTAGAAGGCTCAGAAATAACCAGTTTATCATTACAAGTAGCTGGCTCTTTTTCACCTGTAGATTTAGGTATCTTACTAAGCGGGACTATTGTTTTTCGTGAAGAGTTATTTACCAGTGTTGAAGACCGTGGTGCAGGAGGCTTTTTATATGGTATTGGTGTAGAACAGATTAGTATTGATTTCGCACTGAGTGTTGCCGATAAGTCTGCTGCACTGGTAGGGACAGTATCAGGTACATTAGATATTGTTGGTGCTGATTACTCCTCAGTCAATCATGAAGGGTTAAAAATGACATTGACTTCGGTTAGCCTTGGCTTGTCTGCGTCATTTTCGACCTCTACTGAAGCACAGCTAGCTTTAGCAGGCTCTTTACTTTTACATGATTATGATCCTACACAATTGGCTGAACCTGATTTAATCATTGATACCGCATTAAGCTTATCACTTTCCGCTACTGCAGTTGATATAGGGTTTTTATTGAATGCTGACTTTGGTAGTGGCTGGAATAATCCGTACGGTTTAACAGGTATTGGTATTGAACAATTTACATTTGATATAGGTGTTGGCGTCGTTGCTGGAGCACCAACAGTTACTAATATCCTTGCCTTAGGAGATGCAACGTTGGGCAATGCTGATATAACACTTGCTTTTGAAGTAGGTGTCAGTGATCCTAATTTTTCCTTTTACCTTGCTATGGATGATGAATCAACGCTTAGCTTGGACGATATTGTCAGTACTTTGGTGGGTGCAGCAGGAAATGCAGGAGGAGCTGATAAACAAAAAATGCTAGAAATGCAGAATTTTTTAAACGCTGTCTTTCCTAGTTATTACATCCGCCAAATTGATATAGATAATATTGATGAAGATGGTGACATTTATACGGATACAGAAGCGCTATTGAAATTTGTGCCATTAAAACCGCTGGTTGCAGGGAACACCACGATTGATCAAGGGATTAGTATTGGCGGAGAGCTTGATTTAGGTGGGCTAAAATTACAAGCAGGTTTTGTCTTAAACGATGATGGGCTAGGCGCTGATTTTAGTCTTGATATTGATATGTTAGGTGTTGAATATTCAGTAGCAATTGACTTAGGATTTGTGACTGCCACACAAACCGCCCATATTTCTTTAACAGCAGGGGATTCATTTGATTTTGCATTTGATTTAAGTCTTGCCGAAGTGATTAGCTTTTTTGAAGATATTATTGGCACGGTGGGTGGATGGATACTTGATGTGATGGGCCCCATTGTCGATATAGCCGTCGCAGCAGCTGAATTTGTGGGCGATACGATTGTGGATGTTGCGCAAGACTTAGCGGATGCCGCGGTAGCAGTGGCTGATGCGGCGGTGGCTGTTGCCTCTGCAATTAATGATGTCAGTAATGCTGCTACAAAACTAGGTGAGGACATTGTTAGCTTTATTGGTGATATTTCAGAGCAAGTTTTAAAATTAGTAGATGATTTATTTTTTGCTATGTACAGTGTAATTAACGGTGCTGTTAATGCTGTGGAAGGCTGGGTTTTCGATAGTGAAACAAAAGGAACTAACTTTTCTGAGGTACTTATAGGCGATGATAATGGACAAGATTCTATATACGGTTATGACGGCAATGACACAATAGAAGCAAAAAGAAACGATGATATTGTTTATGGTGGAAATGGTAATGATATTATTCATGGAGGAAATGGTGATGATATTCTTTATGGTGAGGCTGGTAACGATACCATTAGAGGAGACTGGAATAATCTTGATAAAATAAATCACCAAGGAAATGATGAAATAGATGGAGGAGCGGGTGATGATACACTCTATGGTGAATGGGGTAGTGATTTTATTAAAGGGGGGGCCGGTAATGATATTATTTATGGCTCCTTATCCTTGGAAGATGCTTACTTTGAAGATGATTACCTAAAAATAGATAAAATAGATGGTGGTTCCGGAAATGATGAAATTTACGGATCAAGAGGAAATGATATTCTTGCAGGAGGTACTGGTGAGGATATTATTAAAGGTAATCGAGGTGATGATCAGATCGATGGTGGAAGTGGCGACGATACGATAGAGGGTGGTGATGGTGATGATCATATAATCGGAGGATCAGGTCATCAAGGGTCAGGTTATATTTATATAAATAAACCAGATACGCTAAATCTAGTAGATACCCCTGCATGGTCTTCAGGTGGTAACGATATAATATATGGAGGTGCAGGGAAGGATCAAATTGATGGTGGTGAAGGAGATGATACATTATATGGTGGCCAGGGAAATGATATCTTGTATGGCGGCGATACAAAAGCGAATATAACTAGAACAAGTTACATTACTACTTTTGATGATAACGGTAATATAAGTAGTAAAGAAGAACAAATCATCACCTACACTATAACAAGTGGTAACGATACACTTTATGGGGGAGAGGGTAATGATATGCTGAGCAGTGGTGATGGTAATGATAATCTTTATGGTCAGGAGGGTATTGATACTCTTTTAGGAGGTGCAGGTGATGATCAACTATGGGGTGGAACAGAAGACGATATACTTTCTGGAGGACGTGGAAACGATAGACTGAGTGGCGATGCAGGTGACGATAAGCTTGATGGTGATAATGGTAATGATACTCTTTATGGTTTGGATGGCAATGACCTTTTATTAGGAGGCAAACATACTGATGAGCTTTATGGAGGAAATGGTGATGACCAACTTGATGGCGGCGAAGGGGACGATATTCTTGAGGGTGAGGATGGAAACGATCAGCTTAATGGCGGCAATGGTAATGATACCCTTTTAGGGGGTAATCATGATGATATGTTAGATGGTGGACTAGGTAACGATACCCTAAGTGGCAATGAAGGAAATGACCAACTTGTGGGTAATGATGGCGATGATAGTTTGTCAGGTAATAAAGGTGATGACATCATTTTTGGTGGTATCGGTAATGATACGCTAAAGGGTGGTAATGGTATTGACTCCCTAGATGGCGGTGATGGTGATGATGAACTGCGTGGGGGGAATGGAATCGACAAGCTCTTAGGCGGCATCGGCATTGACTTATTGTACGGTGATAAAGGTGATGACCAGTTAGATGGTGGTGAGGGTGATGATGTACTTTGGGGTGGGTCCGAAAATGACACGCTTTTAGGCGGATTAGGTAATGATACACTCTCTGGCGATGAGGGCGATGATGTCTTAAGTGGCGGCATCGGTGAAGATCAGCTTTCAGGGGGAGATGGTGAGGATAATCTTGCTGGTGATGAGGGCAATGATACCTTAGAGGGTGGTAACGGTAATGATAGCCTTTTCGGTAATGATGGAGAGGATAAGCTTTATGGTCAGGAGGGTATTGATACCTTAGTAGGAGGGCTAGGTAATGATATTCTTGATGGTGGTACTGGAAATGACAATCTCTTAGGTGGTTTAGGAAGTGATCACTATTATGTTGATAGCAGTAAAGATAGAATTATTGAAAATATAAATGAAGGCACAGATAATGTCTATAGTTCTGTAACTTATACTCTATTAGCAGAAATTGAAAACTTAAGTTTACTAGGATTATCTGCAATTGATGCGACAGGCAATAGCTTACAAAACCTATTAACAGGTAACGAGGCAAAAAATACCTTATCTGGAGGTGCTGGCGATGATACCTTAGAAGGGGGAAATGGTAATGATATATTAAAAGGTGGTGAGGGCTCAGATATTCTGACTGGAGGTTCTGGAAGAGATGTCTTCCAATTTGATAACTTCTCTTTTGATAATATTACAGATTTTAATTCTCTAGAAGGTGATTCAATAGAATTTGACAATGTTCAATTTACTGAGTTGAATATAAAAGGTGTCTTAAATACAAATAATTTTATACAAGGATTATCAGCAAATGATGAAGATGACTATATTATCTATAATAATGAATCAGGCATATTAAGTTATGATGCGGATGGAAATGGCTCCGCTGATGCAGTGGATATTGCCTTAATTGGCGAAAATTTAGACTTTAATAACCTTAATATATTTATTGTTTAAGTTTTATAGTTGTAGCAGTAAGGCCCTGCGTAATTCAGATAAGCTTATAATGTCTAAATAGTTAAAAAATTCCCGTAAAGGGCCGAGCGTAAGGATTCGTGCGTAAATTGATATTAGTGCTCTGTAGACAC
>Ga0209707_1001869_pt1 | contig 11445 bp, 12 predicted proteins | sample EN4Hudsemesocosm_FD_184630 | JGI IMG/M metagenome (GOLD analysis project Ga0209707, IMG submission 184630) | Methane-oxidizing microbial communities from mesocosms in the Hudson Canyon - EN4B Hudson Canyon (SPAdes) (version 2) | ecosystem: Environmental > Aquatic > Marine > Cold seeps | place... | reverse complement strand
ATCAATTATGACAAATGGACAGTAGATTCCCATGCTCGTAAAGCATGTCACGAGAGTGGTCTCTACATTGAGTTTAGTGGTTCTCCGTCTTCAAGTAACTTTAGTGGAAACCCTAAAAATATACCGGGTGGTTTAGCTGCGTTTGATCAGGTTAGATTGATTAGGCATGGCTTTGAAGCTTACAGAGAGGCTTTCGAAGAGGAACAGCCAGCGTTTACAGCTAAAAAAAGTTCAACTACTTACAATTCAGCCAGTACTCAAGAGTCACGACTTACTGTTAAAACAACTGAAGGTTCGCCAGCTTCTAAAACCAAAATTACGGTTAAGAAACGCAGACGAATTGTGCTTGATCCTCAAGGTAGTTAAGTAAAACAGCGCTTCAAAATAAAAAGAGCGGGTATCATTTTAATGACCCCGCTCTATGTTTTAGCACTCTTCTGTCTAACCTTTAAAAAGTAAAGCCAAGTTCTGCTGCTGCACCGTATTCTGTGTCGCTAACTAAGCCTGATAATTCTATATGTACCCCGAAAGGTGAGAAGCCCAAACCTGCAGTGAGTTGAGTGCCTTCTTCTATACCTTCGCTATCACCTGTATCTCCAATGTTGTGACGTACCCCAAGTCTGAATTGAGCAAGGTCTGCCAGGTCAAATTCAGCGCCTGCAGAAACAAACTGATTATCATCTTCAAAGCCAAAGGCTTTATTTTTGGTTAAGTCTAGATCGCTTGTTAGGGTGAACCAATCTTGAGAATAGGCAATACCTATGGTTGCTAGAGGGTCAACATCCATGCTGATCCCCGAGGTTGTTTCAAGGTCAGTAGGGATAATGTTTTTTACCATCAAACCGGCGATCCATTGACCATCTTCACCAAACTGATAAGCGACACCAATATCCATATTAAAGGTGCTATCATCTGTTTTAAAGTCATCAGCATCAAAATCATCTTCATCAAATGTTGCAATATTGGCAACATATTCATAAGTGATTAGTGATACATATTTTGGGGATACGCCAACGGTAAGCTTGTTATCACGTATGTCAAAAGCGGTGGCAAAACTTACGCCTAATTCACCTACAACACCTGCAATGGCAACCGCCTCGGATTGTAGTTCGGTTTCAATATCCTGTGGAGGGAGGGCACCGTTCGCAATGGTGTCTAATAACAGTATGTCTGCATCATCAATGTTACTGCGTATGGTTACTTTTGATGAACCGTCAATAAATACGCTAACCGCAAACCGGTCATTAGGGATGACTAATGCTGCTCCTAAGCCAATATCTGCTTTTACGGCATCGTCATCAAGCTTAGTGAATTGACTGCTTAGTCGTGCTGCAGATGCTTGAACCTCTGCTTGGTTGTTATTATCGACGGCCGTGTTAAAAACATCAATTTCGTCTTGTATATCATCAATTTGATCTACCACTTCTTCGTCATCAGCCAAGGTAGCATTAACCGACGGGAAAATAAGTCCAAACCCATCATGTTTATCTTCATGTTTAATCGCTAATAGTGCCGGGTTGTGAAAGCTGGCTGCAGCGGGGGTTGATGCTGCAACGCCTGTTCCCCCCATAGCAAATGAGCGTGCATCCTGAAAAGGATTAGGTGCGGCTAAAGCAAGCTGAGAGTTGGCAATAATGATGCTGGTGGAGAGCGTGAGAAGTTTTAGTTTCATTGTTGTTTTGTCCATAATTTCTAATAAACAAGTATCGATCTGTCTGCTGCGTTAATAGTAGTTTAGGCTAGACCTCGCGATTTTGAAGAACGATTGTGTAGTTGTTTGTATCTAATCATAGGGTTTATGTGGCAATAGTTGACCCGTGACATTAGGCTTAAATATGAAAACAGGCATTCAATTGCCGAAAAACACCTATTTACCATTAAAATAATTGGCACGGGATTTTCATGGTAATTGGGTAACTTAAACGGTTTAACGGTAGGTCTTTATGAAGCGCTTTTTGAATATTCTCTTTATTTTTGTTGTCTTTGGCTTCCTGTCATCCTGTGCAGGAATGAACGAAGAAGAGTCGGAGCAAAAGGTTTCTAAGATTACTTATGAGCCGATACTTATTCGGGTGTCTGGTTATGGAACTTATGAAAAAGAGAAAGACCGGTTATCTGAGCGCAAGCGATTGATGGCTATGAGGGCATCCCGTTTAGATGCTTACAGAGCGTTAGCCGAGAGAGTTTATGGTACGGCAATTATGGGCTCATCTACGGTAAAAGACTTTGTTCTACAGGATGATAATTATCGAACGATGATTGATAGTGTTATTCGTGGTGCCAAGGTTATTACGGTAACAGAGCACCAGGGTGGGACTTATGAAACAGTTGTAGAGTTATTATTAGAACCTCGCTTTAGAGAATGTTTAACCCATGTAAATCAGTTTCGCTATAGTGAAGAATGTCGTTTACCTTTACCTCACGGGAATGACCCCGTAGGTGATATTCATGTTTCAACTAAAGAACCAGATAGCCTCTATTACCTAAAAAAGTAGATGATCATGAACATTAATATGCATTATCTTGGCGCTTTATTTTCCATAATATTGTTGTTTTTCTCGGCCTATTCAAATGCTGAATGGGTTCAGGCGACTGGCAAGGCATCTGTTGTAAATGGACAGTATGATCTTGCACGTAAGCAGGCCAGAGATGATGCCTTGCAGCAGGCTGCAATACAAATTGGAGCGGTTATAGAGGGGTATCAAGAAATAAAGAATGGCCGGCTTACCCGGGATGATGTCAGTGTAACCACCTATGCAAAAGCTAATAAAGTAGTAGTAATTGACGAGAAGGTTGCTGATGGCTTATTGAGTTTAGTGATTAAAGCCAACATGGTTAGGATTGATCGTCAACAGTGTTCATCGGATAAAGCTAACGGCTATAAAAAAGAAATTGTGCTGTTGGGTTTTTCTATACAAGAGCCACAGCAGGCCAATATTGGGGCGCTTTATGATGTTGACAGGATGTTGCCAGGATATTTGACTACGCAGCTTAATAGATTGAATAATTTAGTGGTTCATGAATCTAGCCAGCATACGTTGTACGATGAATTGGCGAATGCCCCCACCACTAACACATCACAAAGAACGTTAACTAAGGCTGCACACTATGCGCGCCAAATGGGTGTGCAGTTTGTAGTTTCTGGCATTGTTAGAGATTTATCGGTTGTTGACCCTGATGCCTTTGGCAGTTCTATTTTAGCGTCTACTAGCCGATTCCTGAGTACGGCTGATAGAAATCGTCGTTTTGCCATAGAAGTTTTTGTTCACGATGGGTTTAGTGGATCTATAGTGTTTCAAAAAAACTATCAGCTAACTGCTTTGTGGGATGCTGACCCAAATGATCAGACAGGGTTTGCTTCGCCAGGTTTTTGGAAAACTGAATATGGTGAGTCTGTGGTAGGCCTTCTTGGTGGCGTTGCGCGTGATGTGAATGATACTTTACGCTGTCAGCCCTTTATGACTAGAATTACACGGGCAGAGGGTAAGGTACTGCATTTTGCCTCTGGTGCCAGTGCTGGTGTTCGTCCTGGAGATCAGTTGGCGGTTTATCGCACGTATCGATTTTATAATTCTGATTTATTGGTGGGTACAGAGCTAACTAATGCTAAAGCCGCGCTCACGGTTTCTCAGGTGCACCCTAGTTTCGGAACAGGAATGATATCGGTTGATTCAGGTCGATTGAATATTCAGATTGATGATTTATTGATTGCTTGGTGAAAAGTTACAAGTTGAAAGTAAAAAATTATACTCTGCTTGTAACTTCTTATTTAATCTCCTCAGCTATAAGCTGAACCTTTTTCACCATAGATCTTAGACCATTCCCTCGGGTAGCACTGACATGGCGAATAAGATCCATTTTTTCAAAAATCTCTTCGATATTAACCGTGAGAACTTCACTTGGAATTCTGGCATTAAAAGCGGCTAATACAATGGCTGCAAGCCCTCTTACGATCAATGCATCACTGTCTATTAATAAATATAGCTTGCCGCTACTCTGGTCTAAGTAATGGGTAAGCCAAACCTGACTTTGGCAACCGTGGACCAGATTGATTTCATTCTTTGCTTCTTCTGGAAAGGCAGGTATTTTCTTGCCTAAATCAATAATAAACGCATATCGATCTTCCCAGTCATCTAAATACTCAAAGGTTTCCAGTATTTCGTCGGTATTAATGGAACTGCCAAAACTATTTTCGGTAAATTGAGAGTGTTCGTTATTGCTCATGTGTTAATCCGGTTTGTTTGAACTTTTACTTGCCACTTCTAGAGCATTCCTAGCTCTAGTTTGGCTTCATCTGTCAGCATGTCATTATTCCATGGTGGATCGAAAACCAGATCAACCGTAACTAAGTCAACATTCGGTACTTGCTCAACTTTACACTTAACATCTGCAACAATAACCGGTCCCATGCCGCAGCCTGCAGAAGTTAGTGTCATATTGATTTTTACAACATTGCCCTGGTCTGTCCCACTTTCAACAGTGCAGTTATAAATCAAACCAAGGTCTACTACGTTAACCGGTATTTCCGGGTCGTAGCATTGGCGTAATGCTTCCCATACTTGGTTATCATTAATAGTGCCGTCGGCTGGGGTTTCAAAGTTCTCGAATTTTACTTCTTTACCTAGTGCATCAGCATCTTTGCCTTCAATGCGTGCTAAATTACCATTAACTGCGACGCTAAAGGTTCCCCCAAGCGCTTGAGTAATGGTCACAAATGTATCTTTAGGAATCATGATTTCAGTACCTGCAGGCACTAATCGAGCTTCACATTCGCGCTTGGTTATTACAACTTCTCTTTCCATTATTTATTACTCTGGCTCTTACCCTTAGGTGTTCGTTCAGACTACTGAAAAACTTTCGCCACAGCCGCATTCAGCTGTTGCGTTGGGGTTGTTAAAATGGAACATTGAATTCAAACCGCGTGTAATAAAATCAATTTCAGTTCCGTTCAATATCGGCAGGTGCTGTTTCTTAACAAATAAGGTAACGCCTTCTGCAATAGCAAATGTCTGGTCGTTATCCTGCTGCTCTTTTGCTTCTTCTTCACTGACCAGTGATGTTTCATACATATAACCAGAGCAGCCGCTGGTTTCCAGTGTTAGCCTGATGCCCTGACAACCTGCAGTTTTAGCAATTTCTTTGCGGCTGTGTTTAATAGCTGTTTCAGACATGGTCACTTTTACATCTGGATTAAATTGTTCAATAGTCATATCAATTCCTCTATACAGTCTTTTTAGGCAAAAAGACGCTGTATTTTTTCTAAACCTTTAAATAATGTTTCGACTTCTGCCTTTGTGTTGTAAAAAGCAAAAGAGGCTCTGGCCGTTCCGGGTAAACCATAGAAATCCATAAGAGGCATCGCACAGTGATGGCCTGTTCGAATCGCTATACCTTGCTGATCTAACAGGGTGCCAATATCGCTGGGGTGTAAGCCTTCTATCATGAACGACATAACAGGTACTTTATTTTTAGCTGTGCCGATGACTTTCATGCCAGGTACGGTTTTAACTAATGAATTGGCATAAGTCATGAGTTCATTTTCATAAGCTTCGACCTCTGTGCGGTCAAACTGGCAGAAATAATCAATTGCTTTAGCTAAACCAATCGCCTCACTAATAGGTGGGGTGCCTGCTTCAAATTTGTAGGGTAACTCGTTGTAGGTGGTTTTCTCAAAAGTTACGCGCTCGATCATTTCTCCACCGCCTTGATAGGGCGGGAGGGCATTGAGTCGGCTTTCTTTACCGTACAGCACACCAATACCGGTTGGGCCAAATAGCTTGTGAGAAGAGAAAACATAAAAATCACAATCTAGATCCTGCACATCAACCATAAAGTGCGGTACCGCCTGTGCGCCATCTATTAGTGTGATTGCACCAACGCTTTTTGCTTTTTCTATAATATCTTTAACGGGGTTAATTGTGCCCAGTACATTCGATACATGGGTGACGGCAACGATTTTGGTGTTCTCTGATAGTAAGGCTTCAAAAGCACCTTCCTGGAGTTCACCTGCTTCATTGATCTCAATAACTTTGAGCGTTGCTCCTGTGCGTTCAGCTAGCATCTGCCAAGGAACAATATTGGCATGATGTTCAATGCGGCTAACAATTATTTCATCACCTGATTTAAGTGATTGTGTAAGCCCGCTGGCTACCAGGTTGATGGCTTCGGTGGTTCCACCTGTCCAAATAATTTCTTTGGTACTAGCGGCATTAATAAATTCACGAACACGCTCTCGGGCGCCTTCAAATGCGGCTGTGGCTCTATCACCTAGTGTGTGTGCACCTCGGTGAACGTTAGAGTTGTCGTGGCAGTAATAATCATTAATCGCTTTAATGACAGCGTTTGGCTTTTGCGCGCTAGCACCATTATCAAGATAAATAAGCGGCTTGCCATTAATCTCTTGATTCAGAATAGGGAAGTCTTTTCTTACCTTATCTACATCGAAAGGAACTTTTTGTTCTGTGTCGCTATTAATTGAATTGCTTACTGCTTGCTGACTCATAACGTCTTAGTCCTCTTGAAATGCGCTTTTAACTAAACTCTCAAGACGCGCTTCAGTTCTTTCTTTAATAGATTCGTTGGGTATCTTTTGTACTAGCTCATTAACAAAGCCGAGTGTGAGTATAGTGGCTGCGTGATCAGGTGAGATACCACGGGTAACCAGGTAATAAAGCTCTTCTTCATCAAGCTGGCCAATGGTGGTGCCGTGAGCGCATTTAACATCGTCAGCATAAATCTCAAGTTCTGGTTTAGAATCAATTTCTGCTTTTGAGGTCAGTAATAGATTTTTATTACTCATGGCCCCTAATGTTTTTTGAGCGTCACGGTGAATCATTATTCGACCGTTGAATACAATATGAGAGCTGCCTCCAGCAATACAGCGGTAGCTTTCGTCACTTTGGCAGTGAGCAGAGATATGCTCAATTTCTGTGTGGTTATCGTAATGTTGTTGACCTAGTGTAATGCAGACACCATCAAGTGAGCATTCTGCACCAGGCTCAAGTAATTTAATTTTAAGGTCGTGACGTCTAACAGGGCCGCCTAAGCCCATACAGAAGCTCTTAAAACGGCTATCTCTGTTTTGGTTTACCTGGGTTAAACCAATGTGCGATAGTTGTTCTGCTTCAGTATTTAGCCTTATATAACGCAGCTCTGCCTGGGCATTAAGCTGGATATCTGTAACGCTGGCAGTAAGAAGTTCAGTTTGTGTGCTACCGCTGAATTCTTCAATTAATGTTGCTTCTGAGCCTTGTTCTGCAACTAAATATACTCTGGGTGTTGTGGTGCCTTCACCTTCAGCATGAAAGTGTAGCTGAATGGGTTTCTCTACTTTGGTGTTTTTAGGGATGGAAATATAAATACCATCGGCTAAGCAAGCACCATTAATCGTTGCAAAAGGAAGTGATGATGTGTCGGAAGATATCCCTTCGCTTACCTGTTTAGCTTCTTCGTCAGAAAGCTCTGAGAATCGCTTAATAGTGCAGCTAGCATCAGAGGGAAGCCTAGATTTATCCGCAGCAAAGCGACCATTAACAAATACAACCAGATAGCCATCAAGATCAACCAGTGACTCGTCTAACGCTGACTCCGTTAGTGTCGAGAGTGGCTTGGCTATTGCGTCCGACATTTTTAGATGGCGGCTTGAGTAGCGCCAGTCTTCAGTTTTTCTGGTTGGCAATGTTAGTTGTTTTAATTGCTGTTGATGGCGCTCGCGAAAGGTTGTTAGCCATGCGCTGCTTGAGCTAATGTCATCGCGGTTTAATGCATCTGATGCATTAACAAAAACGTCTGGAAAAGAGAGTGCTGAACTCATTCAAAGGCTCCTGAAATTCTAAAAAAGGCTTGGGGTTTAGCGTGGGCTATTCGTCGTCAATGCCCAGCCAGCCGTAGCCTTTCTCTTCCAGCTCAAGGGCTAATTCTTTGCCACCGGATTTAATGATTTTTCCTTTAGCCAGAACATGCACATAATCAGGAACAATATAGTCGAGCAGTCTTTGGTAGTGAGTGACCATAATGACTGAACGATCTGGTGATTTCAGTGCGTTTACGCCATCGGCAACCACTTTAAGTGCGTCGATATCAAGGCCTGAATCGGTTTCATCCAAAATGGCTAGCTTGGGCTCAAGCATTAGCATTTGCATGATCTCGTTACGCTTCTTTTCTCCACCAGAAAACCCTTCATTAACACCACGCTTTAAAAACGCAGGATCAAGGTTAACTTGTTTAATTTTCTCTTTTGCTTTCTTCATGAATGAAACCGCATCGATTTCTTCTTCGCCGCGATATTCACGAATACTATTCATGGCTGTTCTGAGAAATTGCAGGTTACTAACCCCAGGAATTTCAACAGGGTATTGAAAGGCTAAAAATACACCTTCACGAGCACGTTGCTCTGTGGGCATTTCTAAAACAGATTTTTCATCAAGAATAATCTCACCATCCGTGATTTCGTAGCTTTCATTGCCGGCAAGCACTTGAGATAGCGTACTTTTTCCTGAACCGTTAGGCCCCATAATAGCGTGAACTTCTCCTGGGCGAACCTCAAGATCAATCCCTTTTAGGATTGGTGTTCCATCGACAGATGCGTGCAAATTGGTGATTTTTAACATGTCTATCTCTCTACTATCTCTTTCAAATATTAAATACTGTTTCTAAGGTGGGGGTTAACCTACAGAACCTTCCAGACTAACTTCAAGCAATTTAGTGGCTTCTACGGCAAACTCCATAGGCAGCTCTTTAAATACTTCTTTGCAAAACCCGTTAACGATCATTGATACGGCTCGTTCCGCATCCATGCCTCGTTGCTGGCACAAAAACAGCTGATCATCACTTACTTTAGAGGTTGTGGCTTCGTGCTCAACAATGCCTGTCTTATTCTTACTTTCTATATAAGGGAAGGTATGGGCACCACATTTATCACCAATAAGTAGCGAGTCACATTGCGTATAGTTTCTGGCGTTATCTGCATTAGGGCCAAATTTAACCAGGCCACGATAGCTTGCATCACTCTTTCCGGCAGAGATGCCTTTGGAAATAATGGTGCTCTTGGTGTTTTTGCCGATGTGAATCATCTTTGTGCCGGTGTCGGCTTGCTGGAAATTATTGGTGAGTGCTACTGAGTAGAATTCACCCACACTGTTATCACCCTTTAAAATACAGCTAGGATACTTCCAGGTAATAGCTGAACCTGTTTCAACCTGAGTCCAAGACACTTTAGAATTCTTGCCGATGCAATTAGCACGCTTGGTTACAAAGTTGTAAATGCCACCATTGCCATTCTCGTCGCCGGGGTACCAGTTTTGTACGGTTGAATACTTAATTTCAGAATCATCTAGCAGAACCAACTCAACGACGGCTGCGTGTAGCTGATTTTCATCACGCATAGGTGCTGTACAGCCTTCAAGATAGCTTACATGACTACCTTCATCTGCAATGATTAAAGTACGTTCAAACTGACCTGTATTGGCTTCGTTAATTCTGAAATAGGTAGACAACTCTAGAGGGCAGCGCACACCTTTAGGAATGTAAACAAATGAGCCGTCACTGAATACTGCAGAGTTTAAGGCAGAGTAGTAATTATCTTTTTGAGCAACCACTTTACCTAAGTATTTTTTTACTAGCTCTGGGTGTTCCTGAATAGCTTCTGATATGGGGCAGAAAATAACCCCAGCTTTTGCCAGCTCCGCTTTAAAGGTCGTTGCGACAGATACGCTATCAAATACAACATCAACCGCAACCCCTGCCAAGCGAGCCCGCTCATGTAAAGGAATGCCTAATTTTTCATAGGTACGCAATAACTCTGGATCAACTTCATCCAGACTTTTAGGTGCATCCTCTTGAGATTTTGGTGCTGAATAATAAGAGATTGCATCAAAATCAATAGGGGGGAATTTAACATGCGCCCATTGAGGTTCAGCCATTTCCTTCCAGGCGTTATAGGCTTTCAGTCGCCATTCAAGCATCCATTCAGGTTCATTTTTGCGGGCTGAAATTCGGCGAACGATATCTTCGTTAAGGCCTGGCTCGAATGTCTCTGATTCAATATCAGTTACAAAACCGTGTTTGTACTCATTTTTAATGAGTTCATCAACCGACTTATCGGAGTCTGACATACTTAAATTCTCGTATTCACAAATAAGGCGCGGTGTGCGTGGGGTTATTTTACAATAACTGACTAAATTAGTCAGGTATTATTTTGTGTACCCCTAGCGGGTATAAAGCAAGCGCAAATTTTAATCGTTTTCACTGTAAAGTAGAACCATTAGTTATGCCTGTAAGGGGGCATTTTATTGGTGAGGATCAATTTAATTAGATTAATTTCCAAATAGCGCTTCAATATCGGTGTTGTAGGTAATATCAACCAGTTTCCAGCCTTCTCTTGGTTGGTAATAATTGATTTCCCAGACGATAGCGGCATTATCGAATTTTAATAGGTATTTCTGTTTAAAAAAGTGGTCTTTAATGCTTTGTGTTGTAATGAGGTCAAATGAAACAGGTTCTCCAATTTGCTCACGTACTTTTGTCATGTAGGTTGAAACACTCATCCCTTGTTGAGTGAATCGCTCTTTTTCTTCACCAGCTGTGGGGATAATGTCTTTGTAGGCTTGTTCAGTATTGCCTTTTAATAAAGTACTCATGAACTGGTCTCCTGTTTTTTTCAGGCCTTCTTTAGTCGTCTGCTTCTCGGAAGCTGAGGCTAGGTTGTTGAAAAAAAACAGAGTGGTAAGTATTACTACAAAAAACAATCGCACGGCTGTATCTCCTACTTAATTCAAGTAATAAATTTCTATCCTGAAAACTTGCAACATCATACCTTAGAGTCCATCTTTAAAGTAGCTTCTGTTAGTTGTGATTGTCGTGACGACCATCGTGCTAAATGGCGGTTTTAAATAATTGAGTATTTTTGCTGAATGGGGTGAATATGAGTGACTTTGAAAAAGAGCACCCTTTAATGAATGAAGTAACTCGCACCATTAATGAGCTATATGTTCATAAGAAGCATGACAAGATGCTTCAAGATTTGCTAAAGCGAGAGGGCTTGGCAAAAAAACGTTTGCGGGCGGCTAATCAAAAGGACGTGTAATAGGGTAGGAGTTTTTTCAATTGATGCGTAGGGCAGCATTACTGTCTGCCCTACGCTCTGTCTATTGAGGGTTTTAAGTAACTTATGGAATATACAATATTAAAAGCCTTAGGTGTTAAGGATGTAGATCATATAGAGCGCTATGTAGTAAGGACGGAGGGGGAGTCCGATAGTCTTAAAATCTATTATGAGAAGAAGAAGGGGCAGCTATTTCAGAAGAGCGAGAAATTTAAATTTTCGCGTACTCACCGTGATGTTCGTTCGTCAACAGACCCTAATGAATACAAGGCTATGAGTGAAGTTTCTCCTATGCTCACAAAAGTGACGGCAGAGCTTGATGATATTGTTAACCATGATCAGCA
>Ga0209707_1001868_pt1 | contig 11445 bp, 10 predicted proteins | sample EN4Hudsemesocosm_FD_184630 | JGI IMG/M metagenome (GOLD analysis project Ga0209707, IMG submission 184630) | Methane-oxidizing microbial communities from mesocosms in the Hudson Canyon - EN4B Hudson Canyon (SPAdes) (version 2) | ecosystem: Environmental > Aquatic > Marine > Cold seeps | place... | reverse complement strand
TCTTCATGAAGAGCAACGATTGCATCTTCCATATGAGGAAACTTTTCCTCTGGTAAGCAGCCAATATCAATGACGTTAGCACCACAATCACGATAATAACGTGCACGTTCGATGATACTTTCAACATCTCGTTCAGGTGCATCGACTATCTCGGCAAAGATATTGACATCGTAACGACTTAAATCGACTTGTTTCTTCTCACGGCCAAAGAATAAAGGCAGATCCTTCACCTCTTCAGGCCCACGAATCACTTGCACACCCAGTTGCTGACTTAATGACTCTAAATCACCTCGGCAACGTCCCGGCACAATAATTTGATCATAGCCTGTTACATTTTCAGGCTTCATACGACGCGCTATCATCTTGCTGGTCATCAATGCCGCAACACTAAGGCCTAGTTGATGAATAGAATATTCAAAGGGCAACTCAGTCATGCTCTCAAGCACTTTATGCAAGCTACGCTGTGCAAGTTTACCTGTTAAAAAGAGTATTTTCTCAGCCATTAGACTCGAGTTCGTTTAAACGAATATTTATGGCAGCTAATAGCTTCTCAGGGGTTTCAACAACAGTTGTCGCTTCGAATGAACGTAGTTTATGAGTATGGGCCAAATCAACTTCCCTCGGCCATACTTTTACAATTCTATCCGGAGCAGGGGTATCCATTTCTGGCTCCGTATCACAGGCTAAAATAATACTTGGAATACGGCATTTTCCAGCTTGGGCATAAACATTGGTCACTAAACTATCTGATAAACCTAATACCATTTTTGCCACAGTATTTGATGTTGCAGGGGCCACGACCAAGGTGTGGTAATCGCCTCGATAAAAGAGGCCTACTGGCGGTGAACTAGCGGCACGATCGTGGTAGGTGCGACCATCGCCGTTTACTGTCTTTGGATCATGTCCATACATGCGAATAACTTCTTCACCTGCGCGGCTATAAAACAAATCAACGTCATCTAGGTCACGGATAATATCCAAACATTCTTCTAGATAATGACCTGATCCTGTCACAGCCCATGCTAAACGTGGTTTTTCTGGGGGTGATTGCATAGCTATAAACCTTAATTGACATCGTAGTTCATCAATTTTGCCAGAGTCTTTGTTTATAGTAAAAAATAAGATAGTTTTAATCTCTCTTTATACGTTAGAATTACCTTATAAATTTCAAGACTTTTGGGGTCAAAAGAATGGCTGATGCAACAAATTCAATTCCTAAAATCGTTGTTGTCGGGGGCGGGGCAGGTGGCCTTGAACTGGCAACAAAATTAGGACGTAAGATGGGTAAAAAAGGTAAAGCTGAAATCACTTTAGTTGATAGTACGCATACTCATATTTGGAAACCTTTATTACACGAAGTTGCTGCAGGCACGCTTGATTCTCATGAAGATGAAATTGAATACTTAGGTCAAGCTATGTGTAGCGGCTTCCGCTTTCGCCTTGGACGTATGGATGACTTAGATCGTAGCAACAAGACGATCAGTGTTGCACCGACATTTAATGATAAGGGTGAAGAAATAATCCCTCGTCGTAACTTCGACTATGACTACTTGGTTATTTCTGTTGGTAGTGTCAGCCATGACTTTGGCATTAAAGGTGTTGAGCAAAACTGTCTATTCTTAGATACCACAACACAAGCTGAGACGTTCCAATCACAGCTTTTAGAGGCTTATTTACGAGCTCATGCACAAGGCAAGCCTCTTGATGAAGGTCAGTTGGATATTGCTATCGTTGGTGCGGGTGCAACCGGTGTTGAGCTGAGCGCTCAATTACATGAAGTATCACACCTTCTTACTGCCTACGGTCTTGATGAAGTAAAGCCTGCCGACGTTAAAATCAGCATTATTGAAGCAGCACCTCGTGTCTTACCTGGCTTGCCTGAAAATCTATCAACAGCAACAGAAAAAGAACTTGGAAAACTGGGCGTCAGCTTATTCACTAATGAGCGTGTTGTTGAAATTACTAAAGACGCCATTAAAACTGAAAGCGGCAAATCAATCTCTGCCGCGATAAAAGTATGGGCTGCAGGCATTAAAGCACCTGACTTCTTGAAAGATATTGCCGGCTTAGAAACTAACTGGATGAATCAACTTATTGTTAAACAAACACTGCAAACAACGCTTGATGATGACATCTATGCTATCGGTGATTGCTGTGCCTGCAAATGGATAGGTGAAGATCAAAATGTACCGCCTCGCGCTCAAGCTGCACATCAAATGGCTTCTTTGACCTATAAATCTATCGCACATCGCATGACCAACAAACCTATTCCTGAATATCACTACCATGACTATGGTTCATTAGTGTCTCTAGGTAGATACAGTACCGTGGGTAATATGATGGGCAACTTAAGCAAGGGTAGCTTAATGATTGAGGGCTTTATGGCCAGAATGATGTATTTGTCTTTATACAAAATGCATCAAGTAGCTCTATTTGGACTCTTCCGAGTGGGCATGTTGTCGCTATCTCATCTTTTCCGTCGTAGCGTGCATCCTAAAATCAAGCTGCACTAAAGCTGTAACTTACGCGCATAAAAAAGCCCCGACAAGCTTAGCCTGTCAGGGCTTTTTTATTAAACTAAATTCTGGATAAGGGAAAATAGTTGACTAATTATTAGCAGCCCTGTCATTCCCGTAGGCTTTTTATCGGGAATCTCACATTTAGAGCATAGATCCCGGCTAAAAAGCATACCGGGATGACGAGAAATAAATTAAATTCTCTTATCCAGAGTTCAAGTTTATTAATAAAATCAAACAATTACTTTAATGACATTCTATCAGAGATGCCATTCCCAGCTATTTTATGCTTAATCGCCGCAGCAAGGTGAATCACAATCAAGCCAATCAAGACAAAAGCCAAGCATTCATGGACTTGTGAGAATGTTTCACGCATCGCGTTATCAGCTTCAGCTAACCGTGGTAACTCTATACCCCAAAATTTAGTGTGATACTTACTAAACATAGATTGAGCGTATCCCGATAAAGGCATAGCGATCATCACAATATAAATTAGACCGTGAACCGCTCCAGCAGCCTTCTGCTGCCATTTTGAGATGGTATCTGGCAATGTAGGTGCTTTATGCGTTAAGCGCCAGACTACGCGCAAAATAATCAGCATTGCGACAGTAAGGCCCATCGATTTATGCAATAAGAAATAGAAAGCACGAACACTTTCTTCGCCAGGTGGTAATTCAGACTGTTTTGGCAATTCAATCATGAATAAACCTAAGCCAATCATGCCAAAGATTATCGCAGCAATTAACCAATGCAGAATAACTTGTACTCGGTTATAACGTGTCACATTATTTTCCATCTTTCTCTCCACCTTCTCTTCAATGCCCAATAAAAACAAAGGCCATAATAACTGAATATTATGACCTTTGTTTTTAGGAATAATTCCTATTCTAACTAGATATCTAGATTAGTTGCCTGCAATGCATTTTTCTCAATAAATTCACGGCGAGGCTCAACATTATCACCCATTAAGGTAGTAAATGTTTCATCAGCAGCAATGGCATCGTCAATCTTAACTTGTAATAAACGACGCTTCGATGAATCCATTGTTGTTTCCCACAACTGTTCAGGGTTCATCTCTCCTAGCCCTTTATAACGTTGGACATTTTGACCACGACGAGACTCTGTAAGTAACCATGCAACAGCTTGTGAAAAGTCCGTAATACTTTCACTACGTTCGCCACGCTGTACACGTGCAGTCTCATCAAACAAACCATTAATCTTATCTGCAAATGCTAGGATGCGTTGGTATTCGGTACTAGCAAAGAAATCACCTGGAATATGGAAATCGGTACTAATACCATGGCGGCTAAAGCTGACATTAATATAATGTGCTGCCTCATCATCACTTTTCTGAGCTACTGATAACTTATAGCTTGTACCTGTTGGCAAGGTGCTATTTAATCGTTCATCAATAGCTGCTAACCAGGGCGTCATGGCCGCTGAGTCCGTCAAATCCGGAATGGCTGATTGATAAATTAACTGATCCAAGAAAGCAGGGTAGTAATGACTAGCCAACCTAGAAATTACAGCTGTAACAGTTTGATACTCTTCTACCAATATCTTTAATGCATTGCCAGAAATCACGTCTGCTGTTTCACTAGGGTGTAACTCTGCATTAGTGAGCGCTAACTCGGTTAAGTAACGATCCATCTCAGCATCATCTTTAACATATCGTTCTTGTTTACCTTTTTTGATCTTATACAAAGGTGGCTGAGCAATATAAACATGTCCACGCTCAACAAGCTCTGGCATTTGACGATAAAAGAACGTTAACAATAATGTTCTGATGTGAGATCCATCGACATCGGCATCTGTCATGATAATGATGTGGTGGTAACGTAATTTATCAGGATCATATTCATCACGACCGATACCACAACCAAGGGCGGTAATTAAAGTACCCACCTCAGCAGAGCTAATCATTTTGTCAAAGCGTGCACGCTCAACATTTAAGATTTTCCCTTTCAATGGCAAGATAGCTTGAGTGCGGCGATCACGGCCTTGTTTTGCACTACCTCCCGCAGAATCACCCTCTACTAGGAATATTTCTGAAAGGGCAGGGTCACGCTCCTGACAATCTGCTAATTTACCTGGCAAACCAGCAATATCTAAAGCACCTTTACGTCGCGTTAATTCACGTGCTTTTCGTGCAGCATCACGCGCTCTTGCAGCGTCAACCATCTTGTTAGCAATCAGCTTACTATCTGCTGGATTTTCAACCAAGAAATCATGGAAATGTTGATTCACTAAAGATTCAACAATCGTTCTTACTTCAGATGAAACCAATTTATCTTTTGTTTGTGATGAGAATTTAGGATCAGGTACTTTTACCGATAATACTGCTGTTAAACCTTCACGAGCATCGTCACCACTTGTAGCCACTTTTGATTTTTTCGCTAAACCTTCAGCTTCAATGTATTGGTTCAAAGTGCGTGTTAGTGCCGCACGGAAACCGGCTAAATGTGTACCACCATCACGCTGAGGAATATTGTTGGTAAAACAATATATATTCTCTTGATAAGAATCATTCCACTGCATTGACAGTTCAACAGTCACATCTTCTTTATCACCATTAATACTGATGACCGTTTCATGTACTGCTGTTTTGTTTTTATTTAAATGCTCCACAAAGGCGTTGATACCACCTTCATAATGGAATACTTCACTTTGCTCATCACGTTCATCTGTTAAAACAATTCGCACACCTGAATTTAAGAATGCTAATTCACGGATACGTTTTGCTAATATTTTATAATCAAATGTCATGACATTTGAGAACGTTTCTTCACTCGGCCAAAATTGAATCTTTGTACCTGTAGTATCGCAATCTTCACCTGCTTCAATCGGCGCATCAGGCTCACTATCTGTATAGCTTTGTCTGTGCACTTTTCCACTACGACGAATTTCTAGCGTTAGTTTTTTTGATAAAGCATTTACAACCGAAACACCTACACCATGAAGACCACCAGAAACTTTATAAGAATTATCATCAAACTTACCACCGGCATGTAATACCGTCATGATAACTTCTGCGGCAGAAACACCTTCTTCTTCGTGAATATCAACTGGAATACCACGACCATTATCCGAGACAGAAACTGAATCATCCGGATGAATACGGACATTGATCTCACTACAGTAGTTTGCTAAAGCTTCATCAATCGAGTTATCTAAAACCTCAAACACCATATGGTGTAAGCCAGTTCCATCATCAGTATCACCGATATACATGCCCGGACGTTTCCGTACAGCATCTAATCCTTTTAATACTTTTATATTCGACGAGTCGTATGTGTTTTCTTCGGTTGTCATAATCTATCCATTGAAGGGTTAGGTTTTGAGCTTAAAGTCTTATTTTACCACATCATGAAGCTAAAGGATTGACCCATGTTTCACGTGAAACACTGTCGCTTTTCCATATGATTTTAACGAGAGATCCGTAGCGGTAATAAAGGCTTGAACGGGCAGGGTAGTCAGTTCATTTAATACGTTTTCCTGATGAGCTAAATCAAGTTCAGAACTAATATCATCTAATAATAAAATGCTCTTTTCATGCCTAATGTGTTCCGTTATTTTTGCTTGTGCCATACATAAGGCTAAGAAAAATAGTTTCTGTTGTCCTCGAGAAAACACCTCGGCAGGGTTATGTTCGTTTATTGTAAATGACCAATCAGCAGCATGACTTCCTGAACGTGTATAACCTAACTTTCGATCTCTATCGATGGCACTGAGAAGTGAGGTTTTTAAGTCTTGCTCTTTACTCCATCCAGTTCGATATTTAATGGCATATTTTGCGCCTATATACTCAGGGCAGAGTCGCTGAAATATGTCTTCAAACTGAACTAAAAGTTGATCTAATTGCTTACGCCTTAATAGCGTTAACTTCTCACCATGCTCAGCTAAGTGATTATCCCAGAGCTGTATTTCTTCAACTTTTTTATGTTGCCGTATCGCTGAGTTTCTTTGTTGTAATACTTTTTTATATGATTGCCAGTGAAAATTGAAGCTTGGTTCCACGTGAAACAATCCCCAATCTAATAGCTGACGACGATAGCGTGGACCTTGCTCAAAAAACTGATGGCAATTGGCAGGAATGAACTGTAATGGTAATTGCATAGCGAGATCTGACAGGCGTTTTAATGGTGCACTATTGAGCCTTATCTTAAGGCCTAATCGATCATTAAATTGCATTCCAACAGGTGTGTTATTGACTGTTTTAGCAGTAACTTGAAGTTGTTGTTGGCCAAATTGAATAGCAGGTTTTAATGTTCGAGCCTTAAAAGATCGGCCCAATGCAAGCAGGTGAATAGCTTCAAGTATGCTTGTTTTACCCGCACCATTATCACCTAATATGAGGTTGATACCTTGGGCAGGTTGGAGTGAAATTTCCGTGATATTTCTAAGGTTGGAAATACTTATTTGGCTTAGCACCAGTAGACGATCCGTAAGAGCGTTGATTAATACTCTTACTTTACTTGAAAAGCCGTCGTCTATAAACCTTAATTATTAGCCAAGTAATTCTGGCAGCTGCTTAGTAAGAGCCTGTTTCTCAGACACTGTATCTCCGCTCAAAACAAAGCCTAGGAGCTCATCGTTATCAGCAACAAATAAACCTTTAATTCCAAAGCCAGATTCTGCTTTTTCAAACTGCCATTTCCCAATAGCATCACGCGCTGGGGGAGCGGTAATTAAAGGGTAGCTTGGTGTTTTAACGGCCACTGGCATTGCTGGATATTTTACTGGCGTCACACTACCTGTCAGCGTACTAGCTAATGCTTTTGCTGCAGCCATAATGGGCGCAATATAAAGTAAATTATGTCCAGATACTTCAGCGCAATCACCTAACGCATATATATTAGACTGGCTAGTTTGCAAAGACTCATCAGTAACAACACCACGGTTCACGCTCAAGCCTGCACTTTGTGCGAGTTCAATATTAGCGCGTAAACCCACTGCTGAAATCACAACGTCAGCATTTAGTTTCTCGCCATTTATTAATGTTATGTCATAGCCAGTGTCACTATGATTAATGCTTTGTGTTGATGTCTCAAAGTGCCAATCAACACCCGCATTAGCCAGTGTTGTTTTTAACTCTTGGGCAATAGGTTCAGGCAATAATGCATTCATTGGCAATGTGCTTGGCCCAATAACTGAGACAGCGGTACCGACATTGATTAAATCATTAGCGAACTCACAACCAATTAAACCTGGGCCAATAATCGCGACTCGCTTTGCATCGGTGAGCTTGTCACGAAACAGTGCGTAATCAGCAAGGTTATTAATTGATAACATCTCATCAGCCGCATCGCCATCAATCGGTATTCGTATTGGTTGGGCGCCAACAGCTAAAACAAGCTGACTGTAATCAACTGTTTTCCCTTCGCCTAAAGTGATCTTTTTCGCCTGTGAATCTATTGTTGTCACCACGGTATGCGTCATGATTGTGGCATCTAATTTTACTGCCATAGTCACTGCATCAAACATAGATATTTGATCAGCTGTTTTACCTTTTGTAAGCGCATTAGATAGCATTGGCTTTGGGTAACTGCGACCATCATCTTCAGTGATCATAACTAAAACTGTTTTTGTATCTAGCTTACGAAATTCACGCGCTAAAGTATAAGCAGCTACACCAGTTCCAACAATAATTACAGGGTCCATAACATTACTCTCTTTATAAAATGGAGGAGGGGCTGCCCCCTCACTCCAAATACTATTTTAAAGTTCTACCATCTCAAAATCTTCTTTACCAACACCACACTCAGGGCATTCCCAATCATCAGGAATGTCGGCCCATTTTGTACCGGGCGCAATGCCTTCTTCAGGTGAACCTTTAGCTTCATCGTAAACCCAACCACATACAACACATACCCACTGTTTCATTTTTATTCTCCAAATTTGTTTGTTTAATTTAATAACTGTTTAGAACGTTTATATTTTGACTCATAACAAGGCATTTTTGCACGGAAAATGTGAACATATTGAAATATGTGACCATTTGAGTACAAAAATAACGCCGCTTATGAGTTAAAAGATGAATGTTGTAAATTTTATTTTGTTGAATCTAATGCATCTTGATAGTGCTGAGCATGTCGCTTTTCAACTTTTGCTAATGCAGCAAAACGTTTTTCTGCTGTTAGTAATACTTTAGCAAACATTTCAGCATGTTCCTTAGATTCTTCGATCTGCTCATCCATTTCGGCTACCGCAGCAGAGTTACGTTCATCTAATGCTGTATTACGAAATGCTGGATACATTTCTGTGTATTCATAGGTTTCACCATCAATGGCAAGTTGTAACATTTTTTCTACAGTTAAGGTATCTTCAGGGAATAGTAATTGAAGATGGCCAAAAGCATGGGCTGTTTCTTGTTCCGCTGTTTTCTCAAAAACTTCCGCAATATCATCAGCGCCTATTGCTCGACACTGTTTGGCAAAATAAAGGTATTTTCTATTTGCCATTGATTCACCAGCAAATGCCGCTTCTAAATTCTGAATAGTTTGTGATACTTCGTTTTGCTTTGCCATTGTCTTTTCCTCTTAAAAAGTTTTGCCTGTCTGTTCAGGTTGGAAACAAGTCTACGTTTTGTGTTAGTTTAGATCCAACAAGTTATTACGATAGTATTAAGTGGAATTTCCGATTATGAACTTACCAACGCTTCGTCAACTACAATACCTAACTGCGGTAGTCGAATTAAAACACTTTGGTCACGCAGCTGAGCGCTGCTTTGTCACTCAATCAACACTCAGTGCAGGTATTCAAGACTTAGAACAGCTACTAGGTGTAGCTTTGCTAGAGCGCACAAATCGTAAAGTCATGCCTACTGCTTTAGGTCTAGATGTCTCAGAACAAGCTCAGTCTATTTTGTCTCTATCTGCCGATTTAGTTGACTTAGCTCGGTCTGAGAACAACCCATTATCAGGCCGTATACGTATCGGTGTTATACCCAGTATTAGTCCCTTTTTATTGCCTAAGGTTCTACCTTCCATTCGAAGTCAATTGCCAGAATTAGAGTTGGTACTGATTGAGGATCAATCCGAACGCTTATTAGAACAACTAAAATCTGGAGATATTGATTTAGCCATTTTAGCCTTTCCCTATAACATCAAAGGCTTCAGTCACCGTATTTTTGCACAAGAACAGTTTTGGCTGGCATTACCCAAAGATCATCCTTTAGCCTCACAACCACATATCAACGCTGAGCAACTACCCATTAATGACCTGTTACTACTCTCAGAAGGGCATTGTCTGCGAGAGCATGCTCTCAGCGCCTGTAAGTTGCCAACAACAATACAAAGAACCAGTGTTCAAGGCACAAGCTTATATACATTGATTGAGATGGTTGCAGGAGGACTTGGCATTACTTTGATCCCTGAGATGGCCATTCACTCAGATATGGTTCAACATGCAGATATTTGTCTTCGCCCACTTGCTGCAAAAGATAATAAACCTATGCGTGAACTAGGTTTGGTGTGGCGACCAAGTTACAAGCGAATTGAAACGCTAGAACACCTTGCCGAAAACTTCAGTAAAGCCCTGCAAGACTAAACCTTATTCAGATTTCGCATAGAAGTGACGAAGTTTTAGAAATTGTGCACTGATACTCGCACTAGAGTAGGGTGGTTTAAACCTTGCGTAAATACGCCCCTTAGGATCGACTAAGAAAATATGATGCTCTTGTTCTATTTGATAACTACCATCAGTAAAATCTGTCTGTAAATAAAGTGCAATAAAGGCTTTTGATAGCATGTCAATTTCCACTAAATCTGCCGTTGCAGCCGTGAACTCAAAAGCTTGCGATTTGAGGAACAAATCAAGTTCATCTGCCGTCTCATGCTGACTATCCAAACCTATTGTTAAGAACTGAAAGTCGGAGTTTGCGAATGAAGCCTGTAATTCACTCATCGTTTTTAAACTTGGCTGACACACAGGCAAACAATGGCCATGGGTAAAATACACAAAAGACCACTTGTCATCAAACCACTTGTTAGTAAGCGCCAACTTCCCGTTTGTCTCAAGCAAAAACGTAGGTAGCGGGAGAGCAGGTGAAGCTATATAAGCTTGCATATCAATAGGAATATCGCGCGTATCTTCATGCATTAATGGTAGGCGATTCAACCACAAGACTAATAAAAAACTCACAATGATGAGATATGTGAATAAAAAACACTTAGAATTAAGACCTTTACATCGTTTGGCCATGGATAACTACTCTCTCAGATAGGGTTGATAAGGCTAAACCCTACACTATTGTGAGTCAATGAATGAGCGAGAAGTTATTTAAGTCAACAGCCATTGTCAGCATGATGACTTTTATCTCACGGATCTTAGGATTTGTTCGAGATATCGTCATTGCTCGCATGTTTGGTGCTGGCTTAGGTGCAGATGTCTTTTTTGTCGCGTTCAAGATACCTAACTTCTTGCGCAGGCTCTTTGCTGAAGGTGCCTTTTCACAAGCATTTATTCCTGTTCTAGCTGAATATCGCGAGCGAGGTGATAAAGATCTCAAGCAACTTATCGCGAATACCAGTGGCACACTTGCCAGTATCTTATTTGCTATCACAGCCCTCGGTGTTATTGCTGCGCCTTTGTTGATCATGGTCTTCGCACCAGGTTTTATTGATAACCCACACAAAATTGGCCTTGCTGGTGATTTACTTAAGATTACCTTTCCGTATCTATTTTTTATTTCGCTCACTGCATTAGCAGGCTCAATACTTAATAGTTTTGGTAAATTTGCAGTTCCAGCATTTACACCCGTATTCCTTAATTTATCGTTAATTGGCTGTGCTCTATGGTTATCACCTCATTTAGATGAGCCTGTCACTGCTCTAGCATGGGGGGTTTTTATAGGTGGCCTTGTACAACTGCTATTCCAAATTCCATTCTTAATCAAAATAGGTCAACTACCAAAACCACGTTGGGGCTG
>Ga0209707_1001862_pt1 | contig 11474 bp, 19 predicted proteins | sample EN4Hudsemesocosm_FD_184630 | JGI IMG/M metagenome (GOLD analysis project Ga0209707, IMG submission 184630) | Methane-oxidizing microbial communities from mesocosms in the Hudson Canyon - EN4B Hudson Canyon (SPAdes) (version 2) | ecosystem: Environmental > Aquatic > Marine > Cold seeps | place... | reverse complement strand
TTTGTGCTTAATTGTTTATTCTAAACCTGCAAGTGAATTGGTTGATGGCTATTCAGGTTTTTTGAGTGTTGGCTTAAATGAGGATGTCGCATTTATTCTAGGCTGGCTTGGTTTGCTTTTTGTTATTAGTAAAACGGCTTTGATGAGTACGTACAGCTAACAAGTCATTCAAGCAGGACAAAAAAACAGTTGGTTTTTGCTCCTTCGTCGCTTATTTTAACCAACTATTTTTTGCCTCTTAATGAGGCGTTATATGCCCAGAGAATTGTCTGAATGAGTTTTACTATATTAGCTGAAGTAGAAGTTCTAAATGTAGAAGATAAAAACTGTTTTGCGCGTTTTGTTAGTGGTGCTAGACCTACTATTTCTTATAAAGGATTGGAAGTTTCGGGTTCTGCTTTTGCTTCATGCGCTATTGAACTCGGGGATATCGAAGAAGTATTTCCAGGTGAAAAGTCGGACGTTGAAATTGGTTTTCTCAGCCCTGAAATATATGAACCGCTAATGCATGTCGGTTTAGAGTTTGGTTTGTATGCAGGTCCTTGGAAAATAGCTAAAGGCAAAGTATCTGTTTTGTCGTAAGGGCATATAACAAGCTGTTCAAGCGGGACAAATAACAGTTGGCTGGTTCCGCTTCGCTTCACATTTTAGCCAACTACAATTTGCCCCTTAACAGGGCGTTATGTTTGTAGAGTTTATCAACAAGGTTTGAGATGGAAAATTCGTTATTTGAATCAGGGAAGCTACTGTCTAAGCATCTTACTTTTATGGTAAGTACATTAACCCTTCTTCTATTATTATTAATTAATGTAGACGGTAAAGATGTGGTGAAAATCCCCGTTCTTTCATATGAATTAGGGAGAACTAACGCAATATCGATTGTTGTGCTGTTCTATTATCTTACGCTCTGGAAGTTTTTTTCCTGTATGTTTTATCAATTTAAATTAGCTTTCAATTTTGCAGAATATTCAAAAGACACTGATAAAAAACACTCTGTATATTTATACCTTTATCCAAGCTCATTTAATTACTTATTATTTCATCACCATATGAATGATGCACAACCAATAGCTATAAATAAGGTCTTTGTTATATATGGTGCATTAATACTAGTAGCTGTCCCTTTTTGTTGTACCTTGTACTTAATCTATAGCAGTATTAGCGGCTTTATCACAAATGGAATAAATATTTCAGGGGTTATTTCTTTAGTAATTTCTTTATTAGTATGGCCAATAACCTCGTGGCTGAAAGCTCATCTGAAATGGCTAAGCTTAGAAGTTAAAAAAAACAAACATAACAAGGCATTAAAGTCGGACTCGTAACAGTTTGCTCGGTTCCACTTCGTTTCACATTTTAGCAAACTATTACTCACCGCTTAATGCGGCGTTAGGTGCTATGCGCAAGGAAGCATATGTCAGATAGAATATCTTCACTAAAACCTTTTTTAAATCTAATGGAATGTAGAAAATTAAAAGATGTTAAGAAACTAGCCAAAAGCCTCATACTTAGTAAAGATGGTTTTTATAAGTTGATTATGATCGCGAAAATGGAGCAATTTGATAAATTTGAATATGCGCACCAAAGTTTTCATCGCGAACATCAACCAGAACATTTAGCTTTAACAGCAAAAGACCTCAAGGGAATTGCTGAAAACAGTGTAGGTGAAATACAAGGAGATGCAATCAAAGCATTTTCAAAAATAAATCAAATGTATAAAGAGCGTAAATCAGTTGTTGGGCATATGTTTTACACTCCGGATTTTAAATATTGGCATTTTTTTTATTTCGATTTAGAAGATACAGCTAGTGTTAATAACCATTGGACTCATGCTGATAGCCCGCACATTCATTACATTTGTGATTTAAATCCTCAATACACTGCTGAGTCTGCTTGGGGGAAATTTATAAACGGATCAAAAAGTTTTGGTGGAAATGTTCATATAAGATACAGTAAATAGCACCTAACAAGCCATTCAAGCAGGACTTTTAACAGTTGGTTAGGTTCCGCTTCGCTTCACATTTTAACCAACAATTAAAAGCCTCTTAATGGGGCGTTATGTGTATCACAAGGTGAGTATTAAATTGCGACTGTTCTTTTCATTATCAATAGTGCTCGTTTTAACTTCTTGTGCAACTCAAGGTAAACTTGAGTACATCACTTCGGATGGAGAGCATAAAACAGCGTGCGAAACTGAATATACTTGGGAGCCTTCGGTCGATAAATATGCGGTTGAGTATATTTTAAGTTACTGCGCTAAAAAAGCTGTAAAAAAAGGGCATCTAGTTGTCGATGAGTCCTTACTTAAGATAGATTTAAGTATACCTTTATCACCAAATGGTAACTCTTGGACTTTTGATTACGCTAAGGAATTACATAAAAATAATAGGCTAAGTGACAAGGAGTACGGTTATATTATCGCGTATATAGATCTTGGCCTAAATAAAGGTTAGGTTTTCATACACATAACAAGTCATTAAAGCAGGACAAAAAACAGTTGGTTTTTGCTCGTGCCTCGCTTATTTTAACCAACTGTTTTTTGCCTCTTAATGAGGCGTTAGCTAGCAAAGGATCTCGTCAGGCTTATGAGTAAATGGATATTTGCTTTAATTCAATTTTTACCTTTATCTACGTTTGCTACTTTCGCATTTTGGAATGGCGCTCCATCTAACGATCGTTGGCTTGAAGCTTTTCAGCTAGGAGCTCTGCTAGGCTTAATTCAACTAATCATTTTACTGCCTCAGAAAAACCCTCTAAATCGCTTAGTTTTAGCTGGTAATATTTACCTAATTCTTGGAGGTTTAGCAGCTTTCTTTCAGCAATGGTGGTATTTGAACATTTACGACTCATTGCGCGAATCAGCTATTATCATATTAATGGTTATTGTTGGCAGCTTAACCACCTTTGCCTCATCTTCAGGCTTTATTGCTGTCAAAGGCAGTAACCGTAAACTTTCCGTCTATTTACTTTTAGCGTCAATTTCAATGATTCCGTTTGCAATTATTTTTGAGGGCAATCGTACTTTTGCGGCTGTTTTACCCATTATATTTTTGGCAATACTACAGCGCTATTTATCATACATTGCAAAACAAGCACTTGTGTCGCAAAATGCTAGCTAACAAGCTGTTAAACAAGGACAAAAAACAGTTGGTTTTTGCTCCTCCGTCGCTTATTTTAACCAACTATTTTATTGCCTGTTAACAGGGCGTTATACGGAATGCTATGAGTCACATATCTGAAGAATCATTTGAAGCTGCTCTTTTTAAAGAAGATGATCTAGGTTCTGTTATTCGAGTACATTTACATATTGAGCATCATGTAAACGAAATAATTAATTTATTAGTACCAGTTCCTAATTCTTTGAAGCAACTTCAATTGGATTACGATGGCAAAGTTAATTTATTATGCGTGTTAGGTGTGAAGCCTGAAAGTATTAAAGTTCTATCAGCGTTGGGTAATATGAGAAATAAATTTGCCCATAACCTAAATTATCAACTTGATGAATCAATAGTTAAAAATTTCTATGAAACATTAGATGGCCATTCTAAAGAAGTATTACAAAAATCTTATGGTGAGTTACTTTCAAAGGATAAACATCAAGATCTAGATAAGTATAAAAAACTGACGCCTAGAAATAAATTTATTGTAATTGCTACGGTTGTTAAGAACATGGTTTTAAATATCAAGTTTGAAATTACAAATTCCGTATAACAAGGGTTTTCAAGTCGGACAAATTACAGTTGGCTTTTTGTTCGTGCCTCACTTATTTTAGCCAACAGTAATTTGCCGCTTAAAACGGCGTTATGTTTCTATAGGATTACGGTGTTTAAATTAAATATTGATAAGCAATTGGAGCTCGTTCTAGTAGAGCCTTCTTTTGCTAGTAGTTATTACAATATTGTAATAGATGAAAGAGATTATTTGAGCAAATGGCTTGTATGGCCAAAGTATGCTGATTCAGAAGAGTTTTTTTTATCATTTGTGAAGAAGTCACTCGAAGACTATGAAAATGGAACGTCTTTAACTTGTGCAATTATTTATTGTGATAAATTAGTGGGAAATATTAGCTTTAACTCAATATCTAATGAACTTAAAAAAGTAGAAGTCGGTTATTGGTTAAGCTCCAAATTCCAAGGTAAAGGTATTGTGACTAAGTCGATTTCAAAACTAATACCTTATGCGTTTAATTCATTAAATATGGATAGAGTTCAAATATCTGTAGCAACTGAAAATGTACCAAGCCGAAATGTATGTGAGCGTTTAGGCTTCTCATTTGAAGGAGCTATAAGTAATAGTGAAAACTTAAATGGTCGCATTGTTGCTCATGCTATTTATAGCTTAAGTAAAGCGCAGTGGACAGAAACATAACAAGCCATTCAAGCAGGACTTTTAACAGTTGGCTAGGTTCCGCTTCGCTCCACATTTTAGCCAACAATTAAAAGCCTCTTAATGGGGCGTTAGGTTTCTATGAAGCTACTCATAAAATGGAGTTTTATCCACGCAATTTTTACGGCTGTAAATTTAGTCGCATTATTGGTGCTATCTCTAGGTTATGGCTTTTCCGAAGATACGCCAGAATATATGAATGTGTTTGCAACTTATTGGGCAAACTTTACGGAGCTTTTACTTTTTCCGTTAAATGATTTGTGGGTAAGTCTACCTAAAGATAACTTCTGGAATAGTGATTTTGTTTCATTTGTAACTTACGCATTAAACAGTCTATTGTGGGGCACAGGTATAGCTTTAAGCATCAAAGTTTATCGTAATACCAAAACCTAACAAGGCAATCAAGCAGGACAAAAAACAGTTGGTTTTTGCTCCTGCGTCGCTTATTTTAACCAACTATTTTTTACCTCTTATTGAGGCGTTAGCTGCACTTTAAATAAGGATGTACACGAATAACATGGAGAAAAGAGCTATATTTATATTGTGCACTTTTGGGGTTCTTTTTTTAGGAATTACTCTCGGTGCACGCGTTCCATATGTTCCTTTAGAAGATCTTGAGTCAATTGTATTTCCATACGCTTCATTAGTTATTTTATTTAGCTTTATAGTCGTATTTACTTTTTATGAAGGTACAGAAGCTAAACCTGCTGGCTTTAAGTATTTAGTTGCTTTCTATAAACAAGGCAATTATAAGCAGTTTTTTCTATCACTCTTATCTATACCTTTATTTAGCTTTTTAATGGGGTATTTTGTTTATATGTTAGTTGCAACTTTACCAGCTTACCCAACAAAACATTTGGTAACTTCTACTCAAATACTACCAGCAACCTGTATAAAGACTGGAAGAAGTAAAACTAGAGGTAGTTGGTCATTGTTTAAATTACACAACGGTGAAGAGTGGAAAATCTCAAGTTATGGTCGTGTATGCCCAAGTACATATAAAGTATGTCGTCTAGAGGTAGCTACGGGGTCATTGGGGTATTACGTGCATGGTGTTAATTGCAGCTAACAAGCAAATCAACAGGACTTAAAAAGCTTGTTTCGTTTTTTGCAAATAAACGCAAAAACCAATCCAATTTTTTAAGCCCATTATTTGGGCGTTATATTTCTAAAATTTATGGATGACGAAATCATACACAATCAAGATTACATTCGATTATTAGACACTACTTTAATGGAACCCAATAAAGTTCCTGCGTTGATCAAAGATAATCCTCATATATTAGAGGCACTCAATTGTTGTGATGAAACAGTATTACATTGGTTAGCTGTCTAAAATAATTTGGATGGTGTTCGTTTATTACGTTCTTTAGGAGCTAATATTCCCGAATGGGCAATACACCACGCAATAGAAGTGGGTGCTATGGAAATGGTAATGCTTTTATTAGAGTTAGGTGGAGAGCCTAGCATTGATGTATGTCGTAAATATATAACTAATGATGTTTGGGAGTTAAATCCAAAACAAAAACGGCTATTAATTAGTTATTTAAAACAGTATGGCTACGAAATATAACAAGCCATTCAAGCAGGACTTTTAACAGTTGGTTAGGTTCCGCTTCGCTTCACATTTTAACCAACAATTAAAAGCCTCTTAATGGGGCGTTAGGTTTCTAATCCAAGGTTGGTAAAATTGATTCAAAATAGATATATCAGAATAGCATTTTATGCACTGATCGTAGCCAGCATACTGAGTGTTTTAGTTAGCTCAAGTTTGTTAGCACTACTTCCCGAAGCAGAAGGAGTTACTTTATTATTAGTGTTGCTTACGCCTCTTCTCATTTTCATAAACTTGTTTGTCGCATACAAAATTCGACAAGGTAAGGAGTCATTTATTAAACTGGCTTTTTGGCTCTATGTAATACAAATAGTAGGCTTTGATATTGGTGGTTGGGCATTCTCCTTATTATTGGGTTTTACATTCCATCTCTCTTGGGCAATAGGGGAATCTTCCATCACGATTAATTTCTTTGCTATTTTGATGTCGGTGTTATTATTTAAAGCAATGAAAAGCGTAAACGAAACCTAACAAGGGTTTTCAAGTCGGACAAATTACAGTTGGCTTTTTGTTCGTGCCTCACTTATTTTAGCCAACTGCAATTTGCCGCTTAAAACGGCGTTAGGTGTTTAGGAGAGTTCATTGGATCAGCAATTAGATTTATTAGCCTTCGAGTTCTTTAAACTCTTTGCACGCTATGAATCATCGCTTAAAGAAAATGGCTTCTTCGTTGTTAATCGAGGTAAAGTCATTGTCGATTGGGACAGGTATGCAAATCAAGAAATTGGTAATAACTTTCTAGATGATTTAGGTGAAGTAAAAGCATCAGCTGAATATATATTAACTACACCACCCAAAAAGCAATCTGTTAATGAATTAAACGAAATTATATGGGTTGAAGTACCAAACAACGAAAGAAGTGTTCAAATTTTATTTGCACACATTTCCAGAGTTAGAAACAACCTTTATCATGGTTCTAAATTCAATGGCACTTGGTTTGACCCTGAGCGTAGTAAATTATTACTATCTCACTCGTTAGCCGTATTAAACCACTTTAAATCACGGCTTGGCATTCAAAACACCTACAAGTCGTTCAAGCGGGACTCGTAACAGTTGGCTCGGTTTCGCTTCGCTTCACATTTTAGCCAACTATTTCTCGCCCCTTAACGAGGCGTTATATTTTTAAAGGACTATCGATGAAGTATCTAGGATTGTTATCAATAATACTATTGGCTGGGTGTCAGTCTACGCCAACTTTTTGTGAAAAAGAGCCTGATTCAAATTTATGTAATCAAAAGACCTATCAACATGGTACAGACCAAGCGCTTAAAGAGTTTGAATCTCGAAAATATAACAAAGCTTTTGCATTAGGCCAAACGTCTGATGGCTGGGAGTTTTATGGGTACTCTGAAGGTTATAGTTCAACTCATAAAGCGAAGAAAGAAGCTCTTGCACAATGTCAAAAAAGATTGGATAAACATGGTACTGATGGTAAGTGTGAGTTAATTCGTTAGTCAAAATATAACAAGTAATTAAACGAGGACAAAAAACAGCGGGCTGTTCGCTTCGCTCCATTTTAGCCCACTATTTTTTGCCCGTTAATTGGGCGTTAGGTGATTATGAAAGTTCGGAGTCTTTTTCTAATTTTAGCTTTGCTTTTGCAAGCTTGTGGCAAACCAGTCAATATTGATGAAATTAAAGAAGGTTTTGTTCAAAATAAAGTCTCTTTTGAACAGCTTGATTCAATGATAAAAGAAGATACAAAAACTAAAACGTGTTTTGCCGTTGGTATCGATCATATAGGCGATTTTTGGGAACATGATAACAAATGGAATACTAACCAAAACTACGACAGAAAGGTGTCGCTTGAAATTGTCTTAAGAGAGGTTGGCATTTCAAGTGATAGATACAACCAATACTTGGCTTTATTTAAAATTGTTGGTTCTGAACGTGTAGAGCATTGTTCAAATACACCTAGTTGGACACGTATTATGGTTCACAGAAGTGGTTTAGCAGTTTCTGGTTGTTTAACTACCGTTAATATTAACGGTGATGTTTCAATGCCTGAAACAGATATTAAACCAGGTTATGCTCGTGAGATTACTGATCTTGGTAAAGGGTGGTATATAAATCACGATTGCACGTAAATCACCTAACAAGAAAATTAACAAGGACAAAAAACAGTTGGCTTTTGCTCCTTCGTCGCTTATTTTAGCCAACAATTTTTTGCCTGTTATTTAGGTGTTAGGTACAAAGGAAAGTGTTGCGATGAAATTAACGTTTCTATATGTCGTGTTATCATTTATATTTTCAGTACTCTCATTGCGTAAAGGTTCATTTTGCTTTATTGAACTTTGCAGCAAATATCAATATAACATGTCTAATACAGCGATTGTGTATGGTGCTATTGCGTTGTTTTTTCTCATTGTTAGTATTAAAAAGTTACTCCCATTAGTTAATTTTCGTAATAATAATAAGTTAAAAGTAAAAGACTATTTTTCCAATGATAATCTCGATGGTTAAATTTGTACCTAACAAGGCAATCAAGTGGGACTGCTAAAGCTTGGCTCAGTTTCGCTTCGCTACACATTTTAGCCAAGCATTATCAGCCCCTTATTGGGGCGTTAGGTGATTAGGGATGTCATGCGTAAATTTCTATATTGGTTAGTCTTATTTCCAAGTATTACTTGGGCAACTTCTCCATTGCCTGTAGTTGAACTGACTCCAGATAATGTATCTAATTTCGGTATTAGAGTGGCTTTCGAAGTAACATCATTTGGAACAACTATTAGCCTGTATGCTCCAGAGTCAATTGACAAGTGCAGTTACAATGGGTCAACTGTAGAAATTAAAAATGCTACTGGCGAGGTTGTGGCTGTTACATATAACAGAGTAAGCGTATATGGTTCGGATCCATCTATCGTTGGTCATATAGCCAATAAATCACATAATATGAGTGTCGCAGTTACTTATGTATGTCCGCCTAATTCGCAAAAAAGAAGTAAAATGTACTCTGTTAATTCAGTGTCAGATTATTTAGTTCAAACACAGAGTAAATAATCACCTAACAAGCAATTCAAGTGGACTCGCAACAGCTGGCTGATTTCACTTCGTTCAATAGTATAGCCAGCTATTACTCACCACTTAATTGTGGCGTTATGTTTCTAGGAGAGTTTGGTGAAGTATTCACTGTTAATTCTAATTTCTATTCCTTTTGTTTTATTTGCTAACCCAGGTGAATTAATGAAATCTGCATATATGAGCTCTCTTTCCGTTAAAGAGTTTCATTTAACTCAAAAGGCACTCTTTGATATCTGTAAACCTGAAATTGAAGACCATGAAAAATTAAACAAGTGGTTAAACTCAAAACAGTCGGAGTTCGATCTCGCAGAGAGCATCAGAGTGCTATTTGTTAATAAAGGTGTCGAAAATAAAGGTAGTGCTTTGAAAAATGTATTCACGCAGCACTTAAATACAATCGACTCTAAAGTTGCTCAAACAATCATGCCTTTTACTTCGGGACAAGAGCTCGATAAATCTAAGGCATGCAACAACTGGAGTGATGCACTTTCGAACCCTAATTCTGCATTGTTGTTGCGTTACAAAGGCAAAATTGATTTTCTCAAGAGTAAGTTTAAAGAAATTGATAAAGCTATAAATTCGGCTAGTAATTGGTAGAAACATAACAAGAAATTAAACAAGGACAAAAAACAGTTGGCTTTTGCTCCTTCGTCGCTTATTTTAGCCAACTATTTTTTGCCTGTTAATTAGGCGTTATAAGTACAGGTCGCATGAAGAGAATTTATCTTCTACTTTTTATTACTTTACTCGGATGTTCTAGTAATAAAAGTTATATCAATGGACAGCAGCTAGAGTGGGCAGAAGCTAAAAGTTTCATTAACTCTAAACCAACAGAAATTGATGATGTTTTCCAAGCTCATTCATTGCATATTAATATATTGCTCAAGAACGGTGACATTCTAAAAACAAAAGAAATGTATATTGACGAAATATTTACTGTTTTGCGCAAATGTGGTGTTCCGTGTAAACATATTGGCTGGATCACCGAGTAATGTACTTATAACAAGCGTGTTAAGAGTGGGACTGCTAACATTTTGCTCGGTTCCGCTTCGCTTCACATTTTAGCAAACTATTACCAGCCCCTTATGCGGGCGTTACCAATGAATGATTTATTGTCACTGTTGTCAAAATAAATAGTATTCTCTATTGATTATTGATCTGTTAATTCAAATTCCCTTAGTTAAGTACATACTTCTTTGTAAGAGAGTTTTATTGCTTTATCAAAAATTACATAGATGAACTCTATATTTTTGAAAGTAAATCTACATTTAAAGTTTAACCATGCCGGATTTTTTTATTTTTAAACTGAAAACCACACATGTGGTTATTTGTTCAGCAATATATCTTGCGTTTATTTACAGCCTGTATACAATACCAGTAATACTGTTTAAAAACACAGGCTTGCTAGTTGAGTCGCTTAAGGAATTACTATGCGCCCTTTAACACCTAGACAACAGCAGATTTTTGATCTGATCAGAGAAAAAATTTCAGAAACGGGTATGCCACCTACACGTGCAGAAATAGCAAACTTTTTTGGTTTTAAGTCGGCTAATGCGGCAGAAGAACATTTAAAAGCATTGGCTAAAAAAGGTTATATTGAAATGCTGCCGGGTACCTCGCGTGGTATTCGTTTAGCGGAAGAATTCATTGAAGAAGATGGCTTACCGTTAATTGGTCGTGTTGCAGCTGGTGAACCGATTTTGGCGCAGGAACATGTAGAAGAACATTACAAAATTGATGGTACTTTATTCCGTCCAGCGGCAGATTATTTGCTGCGTGTTAACGGCGAGAGTATGAAAGATATTGGTATTATGGACGGTGATTTATTGGCTGTTCATCAAACCACTGATGTTAAAAACGGGCAAGTAATTGTCGCGCGTGTTGAAGACGATGTAACCGTTAAGCGTTTTAAACGCGAAGGTAATGTAGTGTATTTACATGCTGAAAATGAAGATTTTGACCCGATCAAAGTTGATTTAACTAGCCAAAATTTTAATGTTGAAGGCATCGCAGTTGGTGTAATTCGCGCTGCTGATTGGATGTAATATCCTTTAAAGTTACCTCCCTTGTAACTTTGCTTTATGTATGTTTTTTGTGCAGGTTTTTAGTGGTTTACACTGTTTTTAATCTGCACTTTCCTGTCTTTAAATATGTTTCCATTCTCTAAGTGCCATTTTTATAGAACAATTCTCATTCACCTGTTCTATTCATCTAATTAGATTGTTTTTTGTGCAATATGTAATGTGGTGTTTTATTAATTTTTCTGCATGATGATCACACCTTGAACAAAATTTAAACATATCGTCCATCCCTTTAAAATTGCATGTGTTGCCTTGTTTAGGGTTATTACTCTATTGTATTTATTAGCTTTTATTTATAGTGCTTTTGAAATTTTGATTTGACCCAGATCAAGTTTTAAGTAATTCTAGTCTAGAAAACGTACAAACATAACAAT
>Ga0209707_1001860_pt1 | contig 11481 bp, 8 predicted proteins | sample EN4Hudsemesocosm_FD_184630 | JGI IMG/M metagenome (GOLD analysis project Ga0209707, IMG submission 184630) | Methane-oxidizing microbial communities from mesocosms in the Hudson Canyon - EN4B Hudson Canyon (SPAdes) (version 2) | ecosystem: Environmental > Aquatic > Marine > Cold seeps | place... | reverse complement strand
TAACATAGCATTTGAAAGCCCTACATATCCTGTTCCTGCGATTGCAATTTTCATAACTTTAATTTAATTGTAAATAATTCTGCATTCTATGAATGCTATTGATAACACCCACACACCAAACCGTAAGAGCAATCTATTCTGGTTTCCCTTAATTCGTACAAAAACATAATCAACGTATTGTTTACGCCGTAATTTGCGGGTCCCCACAAGCCCCCCCCTACAAACATAAACACAAAATCGTACGAGCAATCCCTTGTGGTTGCCCTTAATTCGCACAAAAACCATAAGCAACGTATTTTTTACGCCGTGATTTACGGGTATCCACGAAAACAGGCGGCAAAATCTTACCAGCCCCAAACCTTCGCTTGTTGCTCATTCAATTCCGCCGTTGCTTTTGCTTTACCTTTCAGCAAACACACCCATTGGTATTGACGAATAAAAGCAACCAATTCAACATCATCAAACCGCGCATTGCCTTGCAGACTACTTTTCACATAACCCCATAACATCGCCAAGCCACCCACAAAATAAGGCGGATGCAACATGCGAAATACAGAAGAGGCTGTCATATACAACAAGCCTGTCCCCATAAAATACTGACCGAAACCATGACGCATACGACCTGTAAAAATCCCTTGCTGACTTGATCCCATAGGCCGTAAATGAATAAACTGTAACTCAGGTTCATCCCAGCTCACTGCAATCCATCCTAGCTGGCGACATTTGTGGCAATCAATCCCATCCCACATGACTTGGCGCACAAAGCCTCCAATCGCTTCAAAACAGCTACGTCGATAAAATTTAGTCATGCCCACCGACATTTCATTGCCGCATTTTTCGCTAATTAATTCACCCGTTTTTTTATCCTTAAAATACGCTTTACCGCTACAGGTACCAATACGCGGATTTTCCTGCATACGCTGAATTAAAATCTCAAAATAACGCGGCGGCAAATCTAAATCTAAATCAAATTTACACACATACTCAAACTGACTAACATCAATCTGATCATAGCCATGATAAAACGCCTCAATCACCCCTGGCCCCACACTGCGATGCCCACGATTTTCACGCGTAATAATTTGAATAAAAGGATAACGACTCGCATAATCACTTAAAATAGCAGGTGTTTCATCCGTAGAGCCATCATCAACGATAACCCACAAATCAGGCGGCACCGTTTGTGCAACCACACTATCCAGCGTTAATCGCATATAATCTGCTTCGTTACGGCAGGGAGATACTAATAGATATGACATACTATATTTTCCTTTTTCTTAATTCTTTAGCAGGTGCACCCACAGCAATCACATTACCAGAAATAGTTTTTGTTACCACGCTATTTGCACCAATAACACAGCCTTGGTGCAAAGTAACGCCTTTCAAAACAACAGCCCCGCGCCCAAGCCAACAATCATTTTCTATTTTTATAGCTGAGGTAGAATGCCCTTGCTTTCTTATTAATTCACCCGCTTTAACCTCATGATTAGCATCCCGAATACTGCAGTATTCGCCGATCAAACAATCATTTGCAATAGAAACGCGGCTATGCGCAACAATCACAGTCCCTTGGTTAATGCGCACATTATTACCCAGCTCAATAGCACCATCACCTTGGGTTTCTAAAACTACATCCTTACCAAACCGACAATGCTCACCCCACGTCACATTTGCTGTGCCAATAATTTGTAGCTCACCATCAAATTGCGAACTCACGGAGACAGAAAATCCCACTTTACTCTGAGTTTTAGCTAACAACAGCAATCGCTTTGCTATTTTAAAAAAGGGGCACATCAATCGAAAAAAAAATGACAGTAGAACGCTTAACCCCTTAAAACTCCGCATAAATAAATTTTTCATCATTCTTCCGAAAATTTCTGAATAGAACCGGATAAATCATCCATAAATAAACGTGCAAACAACTCAATACTCATTGCCGCGCCTAAAAAGACAGAGGCATCAAGCTCATTAGCAAGATGCTTCTCCCAAGCCTGTTCTAATAAGGCCATAGGCAACACACCACGCTCATAACTTTGCTCACTGAATAACACACTCTCAACATAGCTGCGCAAATCATCTCTAAACCACAATCCAAATTGACTCGGTGAATCATTACCCATTAAATCAGGTAACGGCATAAACTTTCTCGCTTCTCGGTACGCTTTTTGGCCAGCTAGCGATAACCAACTAAAAACATAAGGCGAAGAAACCGGAATACACGTACGTTGCCAAGCAACAGCAGCAACATCCGGCGCAGCGTGTTTTAAAACATCCACATATAATCGATGCCGCTTGCGCCATTCGTGCGGCACAGAATTAATCGCATTCATTAAGTCCACATCCATAAAAGGCTGTTTCACTGTAAACTGCGTTCTAAAAATTTCAGTCCCGCCTACCGTTACTCGCCTAACACGGTTATCCATTAAAAACGCCATCACAACATCCATACTGGTTTCACCTTGGTATTCTGCATAAGTCTGAGTAAATAGTGGCTTAGCATCCTTAATAAAACCAGAAACTTCCTTACTTTGCTGAAATTGCTTTACCGTACTATTTAAACGCCAATCCCATAAACTATCCGCTACCTCAGCTTGATTAGAATGATTAAACCAAGCCGGTTTAATAAAATTCCCCCCTAAAACAGCATCACCTGCATAGCCATCTAATAGCGTTAAATTTCCATCCTCAGTTAAGCGCTCGACATACGGCAATACATGAAAATTAACCACAGGAATCTGGCCTTCAGTAATCCAAACGCCTTTACCTGCATAATCTTGTAAATAATTAGGCGAAAACTCAAATAAATCATGCGCACAGTTTATTTTTTGCGACGTTTTTTTCGCATAAATTAAATCCCTACAACCAGGTACCCCCCAAGTATAAGCATGAACTTGCTTTTCTTTATGGGCTAGACCTAAAATAAATCGCGAATCCAATCCGCCACTTAAAGGGATAGTTAAAGTATCACTCTGTTTAACCGCACGATGAACAGATTGCTCTAATGCAGAGCCTATTTCAGTTATCGCCTGTTTTTTATTTTTTGAGAAATCTTGTTGATAGCTATATTGCCAGTATTGATGTTGCTGCAAGCCCTTAGCATCAATCGACAAAACAGAACCTGCCGCCAAGGTTGTAATGCCAGACACCAAGGTTTGATTACCCACCATTTCACCAATCGATAGCATCATAGCAACCGCTTGCTTGTCTAGCTCTGGCTTAACGGGTAACGCCGCCAACAATACCTTAATTTGCGTAGCGAATAAAACAGCCTCTTTATATTTAACTATATATAAAGGGTGACGCCCGAAATGATCATTCACAATAAAAAATCGTTGTTGCGACTCATCCATTAACGCCCATACAAAACCACCACGCAATAAAGCAATCTGCTGTTCCGTCATGCGATCCAAACGGGGCATGGCATCACCCACTTCAAGCGATTCAAACTCGCCAGTCATCACAATTCTTGCAGTTTCCGCACAATCATAAACATTAGTTGCATCTGATTTTTGCGCAACAACACCCAAACCTGAAAACTCAGTCTGCCATGCTTGCTGATTACAAGCCGACGGCACATAAGCCGCCGATAACATAGTTTTTAATGTTGTTTCTGGTAATTGTTTTTTTACATCAAAGTATCCAACGATAGCCGCCACTTTAAATCACCTTATTTAAATAATTAATTATAATTGTAAGCTTTGTTAGCAGTAACGACATGGGACGCAGGTTTTATAACCTGCATTTGTATTAAAACGCTGATGTTACGCAGAACAGCTAACAAAACAGAGGCTATTCTTTGCAAATGTCGAGATTTAGCCTTCATATAAAGCAGACTAAAGTCTGCGCCCCAACAATATTTAGCTTATTTATATTCAATAAGCGCACTTCTTTTACCCAACAATTGATTAAAGAAAAACTTTGCTTGCCCTATTGCTTGTGGAAATTTCACTAAAACACAAAAATAAGCATACAACCAATCTTCTTTCATAGCGATACGCACCACCTGTGCAGGATAAATGAGAAACAAACCTAACAAACGAATATCATATAAAGACAATAAGCCAAATACGATAGGTAATAGTAAGCCCCAACCAAAAATACGCGCATTATGCCTAAACCAATATTTTTCAGGAAATTTCCGATGTCGCCAAGCCACTTCAGCAAAGGCATGACCTGTTCTAACAGCGCGGTTAGCCCACTGAGAAAATTTAAGTATATTAACATCGTGCCAAACCATATCATAAGGGATACTTAATATTTTCCAACCCGCTCGCCTTAATCGCAAACACAAGTCCGGCTCCTCTCCTGCAATTAATTCCTGATTAAAACCACCGACAGCATTGAAAGCCTCGACTGATACAAAAGTATTACCGCCACATGTTTCAGTGTAGCCGGCTGGAATTTTCCAGCCACGATTCGCTTCATAATTATAAATAGAGGCATCTGGGAAACGCTCTTTACACAAACCAAAAGCCACAGCTAAAGAGCCTTTTTCTTTATCAAGCATAAAAGCAGACAGCGCATTTTCAAACCAACCCTCAATAAACTCACAATCCCCATCCACAAACTGCACATACTCAATATCAGGCGATTCCGCTAATAGCTTATTAAAACCCTCATTTCTCGCTCTAGCGGCAGTAAAGGGTTGACTCATATCTAAATCAACACTATGTACCCCCAAACCACTTGCAAAAGAAACACTTTCATCTGAAGAGCCAGAGTCTACATAAACAATATGAGAAACCACACCAACAACGGAGTGTAAGCACTTTTTTAACCGCTCACCTTCATTTCGGCCGATAACAACCACACCAATATTTTTATATATCATAATTTCTAGTTAATGAGTAATAGTAATCATGCCTGAATTCGTATAATAAGTGCATAAACTAGGCAAGATGTTAACCTTTAAAGCACCGCATATACAGATAAAAATTCATCTGTACCAAGGTACAGTAACATTGTCTTAACTCTATTGTTATAATTCGGATCACTTATACCACCATCCAAGGGGAAACCTAATGTATCTCAAAACCATCAGCTTAGTCTTAGGGCTAAGCATTGCCGGCAACCTAGCTGCTGCCGAGCGTATGTGCTTCGGGCAAGTCCCCGTAGAAACCAGTACAGATTTAGTTGCCAAAATTACAATTGCAGAAAATGATTGGTTTACAACCAATAAATGTAAACGCTATTTTTCCTACTATGAAAAGCATGTAGACTTTACAAGCGCAGAGTGTGAAGCAAATAAAGGCCAACTTTCCCTAGATAAAGGCTACGCACCCTTTGGTGCATTCTTTCGTGGTACTGATTCAACAGGCAAAGATAATATCGCGTCTTATGACTGGGAAATTAAAAACATTGCCACAAATGAAATTTTAACAACTTATAATGCGTTCAATGCGTCTTATGTATTTGATGAGCCAGGCGAATATAGCGCAACCTTAACTATTACTGGCAAAGATGGATCTACAAGCACCGATACAAAAAATATTACCGTATGGGCTCGCGATGGTAAAGACTATTTTGTAGATAGTGCAATTGGAGATGATAGATATAATGGCCTAGCACAAACACCTGATAACACATGTGATGTCAATACAGCCGCATTAAACTCATGTACAGGACCTTGGAAAACAGCGACGAGAGCGCTAGGTGAAATGGCACCTTACCAAGTCACCAATTACCCTAATGGCGAATATACAGCAGATAATATCTGCGTAGGCACTGAAACCGCTGATATTGTTCGTTACAAACAAGGTAATTTCAAAATCTTTAGAAGCAGCACTTTTTTCGAATCAGATGCACTAAAAGATAAAGATGGTAATTTCCTACCTGTCGTTCCTACTACCCTATGCAGTGAAACAGTCGCTAAACGCAAGACTATCTTAAGGCCTGGAGATCAAGTTCTCTTTAATCGTGATCAGCAATTTAAACTAGAAACTGCGATTAATAAAATTCGTACATACACGGCAACTAATAGCGGAGTTACCTATAATTATGAAAAATTAGACACTGCATCCATTGCGATTATAGGGCACTGGAGTAAAGCACAAGGTGTTCACTTTGGCAGTTACGGGTCAGGAACACCTCCTTCCATAAAAAATACAGGTGAAAAATCAAATACCGCACTCCACTTTCAAGGGCTTGGAATGATCGGCTTTTCTATGAGTAACTTAGACTTCAATTTGAGTTCAAATACGCCTAATCCATTCGATAGTACCCGCGCAACATTTGTAACGATAAATGGAAACCCAGTCAATACAATTTTTAACCAAATAAATGTAAAAGAAATGAATCAAGGCATTATCGCATCAGTAAATACTGATGCGATAGGCCTATTCATTTTTAATGCCAGTTTCTATGACTCCACAGTCACACAACTCTATACAAGTAATAGCTTTAAAGATGTTGCCATTATTAATAATACCTTTGATTATTCAGCCAATCATTTGATTTACAGCAACATTTCACATGGCTTAGTATATAACAACACTTTAAGCCGCCCTGCTTTTGGACGTACCGCCTTCAGAATTTATGGTGGAAACTTCACAAACCCAAATAACTATGTTTGGATTTCTGACAATAAAATATCTGGCTGGATAGATCCTCGGACTAACGTTGAATTTGGCAAGGCATTTGCAGATGGTATGCGCTACAACCACCATTTAACTACAATTGCCCCCAATAATGGACTAAAAAAACCAATAGCATTTCATGACATTACTTTTACTCGAAATACAGTATCTGATGCTGAAACCCTGTTAGTTGTAGGAGCTGGAGAGAATATAAAAATACACCATAATGTTTTTCAATCTCCAAATCCCACAGCATCCCCTTTTATAGATATATCTCCGAATGCACATAGGCCAATAAGAAATTTAAGCATCAATGACAACAAATTCATTGATGCTGCTAGCTCACAAAATGTGAGCTCTAAAGTTACTAGCTTTATCCATTGGAAAAACTATAGCCAGACAAAATGTACTGATCAACTTAATCATAAGCAATTTAATATAAATAACAATAAATTTTATACCCTCAATAATCAAAGAAGAGTTCTAACTTTTGCTGATTTAAAACAAGGTAAAGACCTATCAGGCATAGATCTCCCTGATCTTACATTAGACCAGGCAGAAACATTCCTAAACAAAGAACTCGTAATGTATAACAACCAATTAATATCAGAAAAAAATGATATACCAACAATACAAATAGGTGGCAATATACACACAAATGGATATACACAAGTTAACGATGGGACTATTGATTGGTCTCAATACTTCCAAGATAATGATAATACATACCGGCTTTATAACAATCTCAGTCAATTTACCCAGCAAACGACTAACGGCCTTTCATGGACATCAACAAATACAGTAAGTATTGAAACCTTATTGGCATCTAATAGCTCTGACTTAATTAATGCTCCTGCACCAGTAATAACATGGGATGATATTATTGCTTACGCTCAAGAAAATAATCTAAGCCCTGCAGACTTAGAAGTCATAATCCTTAACCAAGTATTAGCTTCAAATCCAAGCTATTCAGGTCCGGGGACAGATTATTCAGCTAAAATATCGCCTTTAGATAAAATAGGTAACTGGCTCGCCTCTATTCCTAGCGTAGTAGCGGGACTATTTGAATCAGAAGAAAGTAAATATAGTGATGCTAAAAGCATAGCAACCACTAATAATATTTCGACTAATCAAGTACTACAAGGTATGAAAATCTAATCGATCACCGTAGACTAAGAGCAATCATGCTTAGTTGTTTTACACTACATAAGGGCAGTTTTTATAGTTGCCCTTTTTTATCAATTTCAGGTGTATTACAGGTACCCACAGCCTCCCCCTTACATAATTATTATCTAAATTAGAAATCCGTAAGGGCAATCCCTTGTGATTGCCCTTATAAATACAAAATTATCTCTTACCTAGTTGGTTTTGCCCCTGATCGAGTTTTAAAATACAAAGACCAAAGCAAATAACTGCGTTTAAAAGAGCCTAATAATCTAGCATCAATTTCTAATTTAACCAGCTTTTTAATTAAATTAACTACATCAATCAAAGTAGATAAGACAAGGTGGATCAATACAGCTATATGGCCAAGGTTTTTACGAAAATAAAGCAATTCACTCTCATTTTTCAGCACATCTAATTGCTTGCCATTTATTGATAGAGCACCTTCAGTTTTTGCACTCTCCCCACCAATATGTACCACGCAAGTGTCCGCATAAAAATGAACCTGCCAACCCGCTTTTTTTGTAGCAAAACAATGATCGACCTCCTCATAATAAAGAAAGTAACGCGGATCAAATAACCCCACTTCATCAATCACTTCTCGCCGTATCAAGTAATAACACCCAGGGACCCAATCACATTGTCGCGGCTCATCATGCCCCCATCCCATATCATCAACATCTCGTACTCCCTTAAAAAAACGTTGTAAGCCTAAGCCTCGCAAAAACAAATTCCAAGGCCTAGGAAAATAACGGCAGGATGGTTGTAATTCACCGTCACGGCCCAATAATTTAACACCTAAAACCCCGCACTCTACATGTGCATCCATATACGAAATTGTCTTATCAATCGTATCTTCAGACACAAAAGCATCAGTATTTAAAAGTAAAACATAACGTCCATGTACAAAGGGAATACATTGATTATTCCCACGACCAAACCCCACATTGTTATTATTAAAAATCAGCTTACAATCTGAATACTCTCGCTTTAACAGAGAAACAGAGTCATCCACAGAAGCATTATCAAGCAAAATAATTTCATGCGTAATATTCTTAGCAGACTTCCGCAAAGCGCCAATACATTCCGGCAATAAACCAGCGGTATTGTAATTAACAATTAATGTCGTTAGATCCATAATAATTTTACCCAAAAAGCTAAAGCCGACATCAAAAATGATTTATACGCCATATAGATACCCCTCATGGTTTCCAGAAAAAAATAAACTCACTTAAATATTATAAATTAAGGGGTTAAAAAGCTTTTACTAGCTAAATAAGAAAAACGCTCACACAGACTAATTTCACTTGCTGATAATTTATTGCGCCATGAGCCTGAGATACTTTCTGATTTTTGCGAACTCGTTAGCACATTATTTCTTACCTCCTCAGTTATTACCAATCCAATAGACTTATATAATTTATCTAAAACATTAATGGGTTCTTTAGTTAACTCTTCATATTGAATAAGTATATAAGCAGCTTTTCCTTGCCCTTCTTCATAAATCACCTGGTTAGCATAATACCAATACCACAACTCTGATTCATTCAAACCTAAATTATTTATATCACCAAAAACACTTTCCCAATAACTATTTTCCTGAACAATAGCCTTCAGCCTTTCGATATTAGCGGAATGAACTTCCCCTACCTCTTCTGTTGATAAGTACCTGTTTTTCCATGAATTTAAGAAACCACCTGGATGCCTAACAATATGAAAAACATTAACATTACTTTTATTATTTAATAAGAAAACAGCCCATCCTGGCGATTGTACAAATTTGAATATTCTATACGCTTTGTTCCACTCACTTATTTTTACAGACTGAAGAGGAAAGTCCCACTCATCCCCTTTTAAGGACTTAAAAAAACAGCTTAATATTTTTCTTAATTTATTACTACGAATAAATATATACAAACCTTTACCAAATTTAAAATATTTCTTTTTTTCTTTTATCCATGAATCATAACTCCCCATTCTATTAGAAATAACATCTACAATATTATCCCACTCATTTAATAGTTGAGTTTGATCATTTCTAACAACAACACGATAATTGTTTAATTGACTTATAGGTGAAGATAATAATTCATGAGGTTCATTACGGCAATATGTATCCTCACTATAATTAAATAACTCATGAAGCCAATTTGTCCCCGACCTACCGTGCCCTACTATAACTGCATATTTACTCATTACACCCCTCCTCCTACAACTACTAGTCTTAATCAAATATACTCACAATAAATCTATGATAGATAAATACTAATTTTTTTTCGTGAGTACTTATACCAATTTTTTACTGTTTTTAATCAGCCAATCATAATGCAATCCAACCCCTCGCTTTAGTGAATACTCCGACTGCCAGCCCAATATATTTTTTGCCATCGAAGTATCTAAAACAACGGTCTTAACATCAAACCCTCTACTAGGTTCAAAAATAATCTCAGCATCTTTTCCCGTACAATGTTCAATCTCTTTAATAATTTCCAGCAAAGAGTTCCTCTGCCCACTACCAATATTAAAAACGCCACTCTGGTCTAATTTCAATGCTGCCATACAGGCTGAAACAGCATCTGCAATATAAATATAATCTCTAATGATAGAGCCATCCCCCCAAATTTTAATCGGCTGGCCTTGTATAATTCGCCTTAGAAAGGTACCAATGACGCCTTGTGAACCTAAATGTCCTTGCCTCGGTCCGTAGGGGTTTGAAAGCCTCAAAACAATAGGCGTTAATCCATATAACTGTTGATGCATAAACAGATAATTCTCTATCGCTAACTTGATAATGCCATAAGAACTAATCGGGTGAGTTGGGTGACTTTCTGAAATAGGTAATTGAACAGGGTTACCATACACTGTCCCACCCGATGAAAAATAAATAATGCGTTTAACGCCTGCCTGCTGCATGGACTTAAACAGATTGACTGAATTCACCAAATTAGACTGAATGTCTGCCACGGGATCTAAATTAGACGTTCCTGGCACCGTACTACTTATCAGATGAATAACCAGATCAATACCTGTTAATGCCTCCAATAGTACCAATGAATCGGCAAAATCCGCTTGGATATATTCAACAAACTGAGGAAACTCATTATTTATATGCTTGAGCGTTCGGTCAATTACTTTGACTGTATGTCCTTCATCAAGAAGCGCATCCACAATATGTGAACCAATAAACCCTGTTCCCCCTAATACCAAAATACGCATCTTATTTTTCCTGTAGCTTTTGCATTAATAGCTCTGCTCGCTGCTTACCCACATTCGCCCATAAGAATTTATTCGATGCGTCTCTAGCAGCAATCGCTTGCTCTTTTCGTAACTGAACAGAATTAGCTAATGATTGCAAAGCGACAACCCAAGCATTTTTATCATGCGGATCTATAACAAAGCCTGCTTTTTCATGAGCCACCACGCCTAAGCCCCCCATAGGCGAAACAACACACGGCAAACCAGCGCCCAAAGCCAAATAAGTAACTAATGGACTACCTTCTTCTAAACTGGGCAGAACAAACACATCAGCCGACTTATAAACGGCTTCAATATCATCAACAAAATTAATGAACTGTATATTATGAACATTACGATAGGGTTCAATAAGCTCTTTTATTGACTCTTCGACATTACCTATAATTTTCAAAGTGCCACTGACCTCTGCTTCACTCCAGTACTGCAGTAATAAATGAACCCCCTTTCTAAGCCCAACGCGCCCTACAAATATAAATTCTAAAGCGTT
>Ga0209707_1001856_pt1 | contig 11490 bp, 13 predicted proteins | sample EN4Hudsemesocosm_FD_184630 | JGI IMG/M metagenome (GOLD analysis project Ga0209707, IMG submission 184630) | Methane-oxidizing microbial communities from mesocosms in the Hudson Canyon - EN4B Hudson Canyon (SPAdes) (version 2) | ecosystem: Environmental > Aquatic > Marine > Cold seeps | place... | reverse complement strand
CGAAAATGACATCTATGATTTAATAGAGACTCAAATTGATCCAAAAGAGTTTTTATACGAAACATGGCTTTTTAGAGATGAAATATCTCAAGTTACCATGAATAAGATTGTTGAAAACGTAGAATACAAATATTTCAAGAAAGATCATGTCTTTAACATAGAATGTAATAAACTCTACATTTTACAAAGTGGAAAAATCAAGCGATACATTTGTGATGAATACATTGATACTTTGGAAGCCAAAGATTTTTTCAACAGTTCCGTTGCCATATTTGATGACCCCAGTGCGTTTGCATTGGTTTCAGAAACGTCTTGTGAAGTTATGATACTGGAACCCAAGATTTTAAGAGAAATTCCAATTATCAGATGGAAGTTGTTTGAGTACAATAAGAAAAACAAAAATATCATCCTAAACAGTAAATCAGGACGAAAATCTGAATTTTTATGGAAAGAAGAATACAGTGTAAATGTGCAAGTCATAGATAATCAACACAGAAAAATTCTCTTTTTACTCAATAACATTAACAATGCGGTTACAATGGATAATGACTATGCTATAAAACAAAATACTAAAACTTTACTGGATTACGCAAAATATCATTTCAAATTTGAGGAAAATATTCTACGTAAATATGGATATGATGTTATTGAACATGCTAAGACCCATGATGATATTATTAAACAGTTAAATGAAATTTACCAAAAAGTTTTATCTGAAAAAGACTATAATAAAGACAGTATTTTAGAATTTTTGTCTGCATGGATTGACAACCATATCATCCAAGAAGATCATAAATACAGTGAATTTTTAAACAGTAAAAATATATTTTAGTAGGAAGTCAATGAAAAAAGTACTCATAGTAGATGAAAACCACCTTATTCTGGATTTATTAGAAAGCAAATTAAACAAAGTTTTAGCAGTTGACGTTTTGAAAGCAAGCAGTTATAAAGAAGCACTAAAACACATAGAATCTGAAGAGCTAATACATATTGCCATTCTAAATTTAAACCTTCCCGATGCTAAAGATGGGCAAATTGTCGATTATACTATTTCAAAAGACATTCCTTCTGTTATTTTAACCGATACTATTGATGAAAATTTACAAAATATTATTTTACAAAAAGACATTATAGATTATGTCTTAAAAACAGACTTAAACAGCATGGAATACACCGTTAATATTGTTAATAGGACGTTGGCTAACTATGATGTAAATATACTCGTAGTCGATGACTCACGGTTTCAAATTTCTGTGGTAACTAAGATTCTCAATAAAATGAAAATAAATGTACAAACGGCAAAAAATGGAATAGAAGCACTTGAGCTCATCAAAAAGCAAAAAGATAATACCAAACTCTCTATGGTTCTTACAGACTACAATATGCCAGAAATGGATGGACTTGAGCTTACCTTGAATATCAGAGGTATGTATAAAAAAGATCAATTAAGTGTTATTGTGATGAGTACAAATGATGATTTAGAGACAGCAACAAAATTTATTAAAATTGGTGCAAATGATTTTATTGCTAAACCCTTTACGCAAACAGAGTTTATTACAAGAGTAAATTCCAACCTTGATTTACTTGATTTGTTTGAACGAACCAGAGATTTAGCTACAAAAGATTATTTGACCTGCTCATATAATAGAAAGTTTTTCTTTGACAGTGGTGAGAGTATTGCCAATAAAGTCAAAAGAAGAAAAGGCCACATGGCCGTTGCTGTTCTTAATGTGGATGATTTTCAAAATATCAATGATAAATATGGTTATGATGTGGGAGACAGTGTTATTCAAGATATCAGTAAAATCATCAATCTAAACTTACGTTCATCTGATTTGGTTTCTCGTTTTAAAGGGGATGAGTTTGCTATATTACTGGAAGATATTTCCATTGAAAATACCGATATATTATTTAACAAAATTAAAAAATCTTTGGTAGGTCATGTATTAACTGTAGGTGAGGCATCAATTTCATTTCATATAAGCATAGGCATATTTCATGGACAAGATGAAGGTTTAGAAGCCATGGTGAAAAATGCAAAACGCTCCTTAGACAATGCAAAAAACGCTGGAAAAAAACAAATTTTAATCAACGACCATTAGGAATTTACATGGATATTTTTCAATGGATTGGTTTTGTGGGAATGGTTTTTATCGTATGGGCTTATTTTATACTACAAATGGGAAATCATGGAATACATTCTCTTTATTATCAACTTCTTAATTTAGTAGGAGCTGTCTTACTTCTTATCTCTTTATTGGTACATTTTAATCTGGGTTCATTTCTCATTGAAGTATTTTGGATTATCATTACATTATACGGTATGTTAAAACTTTATAAAAAAAGAAAACTTAAAAAATAGTTGTGTAAATTGCCCTTATAGCGAGTAGGCTTAACAATACTTTTAAAATATTTATAAACTTTTTACCATCAATTTTATGTCTTATTTTTGTACCAAAATAAGAGCCAGCAACAGCACCAGCGACCATAAACATCATCATATAAATATATTCAAAAAACATGAATCCAAATATAGCAAATACAAATAACTTGGCCGTATGAGTAATAGACATTAACATGGCGCCCGTTGCCACCACTTTATCCTTATCATCGAAGTCTTTTAACAATAAAGTCATTGTCAAAGGCCCAGTAGCTCCCACAATAACACTTAAGCCCGTTTGAAAGAAACCCGCCATAAAATAACTCTCATATTTTTTAATGTATTGCCCAAAACTTTCGCTCCATAGATTAAGTAATATATACACCCCTATAAACAAAGGCACATATTCCAAGGAGATATATGAGAGTAAAAAAGCAAACAAAGTGACTCCTAAAATTGAACCCAAGACAAATTTAGGAACAACTTTAAATTGCACATCTTTGATACCAAAAAATGCCCTGCTTATATTACTGGACATTTGGGTTACTCCATGAACAGGAATAATTGCATTTAAAGGCAAAAACAGGGGAAGTATTGCAATCAACAACATTCCTCCTCCTACTCCCACAACACCTGCCACAGTAGAAGTCAAAAAAGTCAATACCCCCAATAGTATCTCATCAATCATTTATGCAATTTCTCCATACATTTTAATATTTTTTGACTAAACTCTAAGGCATTGATACTTGAGTTTCTACACGTATGATCAAACTTTGTGTTTTCAATTAAGAAATCCATATTAATTAGATCTAATGTGTATCTTTTTATTACTTCATATCTTTTTTCATTACTCATATAATAAATCTTTGTTTCACCATTTGGGAAAACACAAAGTTTATGAGCTGGCTTTTCCAAAGTTTTTGCAAGTCTTTTCATTTTTGAGCTATAGAAGCAGTAAACATTTTTTTTTGCAGTATATTTACTGTTATAAAAGACACCATATTTGTAAGAAAATGTTTTGATTTTTGATTCATAACCACTTTTTTTAGTTAGTGTAAAATCTGCATTAATAGTTATATCAAACAAATTGTATGATTGTGCTGGAATTTGATATGATTTTGCATATATTATTGTAGTGTAAAAACATAATAAATAAATTAAATACTTAATAATAGTCCTTTACTTTGTAAACTATATCAAAAGTAGCGTAAAATGTTTATTATGTTTTGTGGACTATAAGACTTTTTTTAGGGCTTTTGTTATTTCGCTTGGTTTTGTGAAGTGTCTTACTCTTTCACTCAAATTCCCCTCTTTGTCAAAAATATAAAAATATGAAGTATGAGCTACATTGTAAAGTTTATCTTCAGAATTTGCTTTTTCCAAAACATAGTAAGAGCCATAGTTTTTAGTAATTTGTTTAAGATTTTTTTCTGTTCCTGTAGTTCCTATGATATTCGAGTTAAAATATTTCCCATACTCCTTGAGGTCTTTTAAACTGTCACGTTCAGGATCAACACTTACAAAAATTCCTTGGAACTCTTCTAATTGCTCTTTAGAGAAGTTTTTCAAAGACTCATTGAGTAAACTCAAAGAAGTAGGACAAGCGTCAGGACAATACATATATCCAAAATAAATAGCAACTGCTTTACCTCTAAAGTCAGATAACTTAATATCTCCATCTATTGTATTTAGAGTAAATTCATAATTTTGTCTTTCTTGATACGCATCTACGTAAGGTTTAGCTACAAAAATACTGATAATAGAAATTATTAGAGCTGCGATTATAAATATAACTTTTTTCATTAATGATCCGTTTTAAATTGAAATTTTGCACCAACTTTTTCTGAAACACTGTCTAGAATGATTTCTGCATTCCAATTCATGTTGCCTCTGATACAAGTTGGAAGTATAACATTAGACTCATATACATTTTCTTTAACTTTTTTGAATGTGAAATTTTGTATACCCATATTCATATTTAGTGCATAAATATTTAGAGGAAGAGTCTCTTTATGATAATTTTTGGTGGTGATTGTAAATTTCACTGGTTTCATCAAGGGTATTTCTTTTTCACCCACAAGCAATTCAAAACTGCTTTTGTTTTCCAATTCAATCTTACAAGGTCCCTCATGTAAATCACAATCACTGTTTTGTGTAGTAAACTTGACATCTTTTTGTTCATAACTCATTAATGAGTCAAAATCAATGCTAAAGTAACCCACTACCATTGAAATAACTAAAAGCACCATTACTACACTGTTTTTCATTTTAGACCTAGTGTTCTTTTTTCATTTCAGAAGCATTCATTCCTGACATTTTTTTATGCACAGAAGATTTATCATGTTTCATTCCAGCCATTGCTTTTTTAACAGGTGCATCTATTTTTAATTCACTACCATCTGAGAAAACTAAGGTAAATTCAGCCATTTCACCATCATTTAGTCTCTTTTTCATTCCCATAAACATAACATGATATCCACCTGGTTTAAAGTCAAGATGTGACATTGCGTCCAACTTTAATCTTTTGACATGTGACATTTTCATCATACCATTATGCATAGTATGTTGGTGAACTTGAACCATTTTTGCTACACTTGATCGGGCACCTACAACTTCGATTGAGCTTGATGCTTTATTCATTATTGTCATAAATGCTGCTGTATTTGGCGTACCTGGAGGTGTTGCTCTCACATAAGCATTTTGAACCATGATTTCTGAAGCAACAAGTGAGCTTAAACTCAACATCAGTGCGACAATACTTAATTTAATTTTCATTAGAATCCTTCTGTTTTATTGCTGCAATTGTAATGAAATTTTGTTAATTTTGTGTTAATTTCATCTCTTTGTATTTATGATCTAATTATTTTTCAAAGACACCACTGATTAGATATATACTAATCATTAAATACAATGACTTTATTTCGTCCCTCATCCTTTGCTTGATATAACGCTTTATCGGCATTTGAAACAAATTTAGTTTTACTTTCATTTCTTTTAAATTGCGCTATTCCAAAACTTGCCGTACAAGAGTTTATAATCTCAAACTTGTTGTTCATTATTAATTCTCTTAATCCATTGGCTAATTTAAAAGCTGTACTTTCGTCACTGTTCTCACAAATAATCAAGAACTCTTCTCCACCCCATCTTCCAATGTAATCTGTTGGTCTAAGATGTTCTTTTAATAATTGAGCAAACTTAACAAGTGTTGTATCTCCCACTTCATGTCCAAATTTGTCATTAACTTGTTTAAAATTATCAATATCAACCAATACAATGGTTAAATTGGTATTTGTAATTAACACATTTTTTATTTTTGATTCTAGGATAAGTTCAATTTTTCTTCTGTTATTTATTTTAGTTAAATCATCTGTAGTTGAGACAACTTCCAGCTCTTCGTTAATGGTAACGATTTTTTTAGTATATTTTTTCAAAACACTGTTTCTGTAAACCAAAATTATCATAATCATAATTGCAAAAATTACCACTTTTCCTATAAGCCAATAATCAACTACCTCAACATATTTTAGGGCAGTGTTTTTTGTATATAAATCTTTAATAACATTTTTATCAATACTGAAGAGAGTTTTATTAATGATATTTAATAATATATCATTATCTTTTTTAACCGCCATACTCCATTTTAGTTTTTGATTTAAATTTCCATCTATTTTTAAATCATAATATCCATTTTCTTTTATGGCCATTCCTATTGTATGAACACTGTCAATAAATCCAAAAACTTCCTCTTTTTTTACAAGTTTCAATCCTTCTTTTATACTGTTAACCTCAACTATTCCTACATCTTCTTTTTTTATGATATCTGCACTTGCATAACCTCGTACGACAGCAATTGTTTTGTTATTCAATTCATTTATATTTTCAATATAACTCGCATTCTCTTTGGTTGCAATTACCAATGACGAAGATAAATAAGTAGAGGTAAAACTTAACTTTTCTTCTTTATTTTCTGTTTTCATAGTAAAGGGTAATAATTCACACTTGCCTTGTTCAATAAATCTCAAGGACTCGTGCCATGATTTGGTTGCCACAACTTTAAATTCATAGCCCAGTTTTTTTCTCATAATTTCAAGAACTTGGGCAGCTACTCCTTCATAATTCCCATTATTATCTAAAAACTCAAAAGGTTTTCTATTGGGAGCAACACATATTTTTATATTTTGTTTTTTCTTTAAGTATCTTTTTTCATCTTTGGTAAATCTAAATACTGCATTATCAATGGCATCTTCTTCTAACCATTTTTGTTTTAATTCTATTTCATCTGCTTCACTTATAGACTCTATACCTTTTTGTAGAATTTGCCTTAATAGTGGTTTGTCATCTCGTACACCTAAATGCATTACACTTAAAAATCTCTTATCTTTTATGGGTGCAGCTATTTTTACATTTGGAATAAAATATTGTTTGATTAAAAAATTCACTACTCCTATTTCTCCCAAGGTGGCATCCGCATTTCCTGCTGCTACATTTTCGAGGGATTCAATATGATTTCTCGTTAAAAGTAACAAGATATTGGGATAATATTTTTCAAAAATTTCTTGATAAAAAAATCCTTTGGGAATAGCAACTATTTTTCCATTTAAATCATCAATATTTTTAATTTTTAATTTTTTTGTTGGATTTGTATATATGCCAGCTGAAGCGAATAAGTAGGGGTCTGTAAAGTTAATATATGTCTTTCTGTCTTGAGTTTTAACAATATTTAACATTACGTCTAATTCTTTCTTTTTTAACATCTCAAGAAACTCTCCCCAACTTGGACCACTGATGTAATCCACCTTTAGTCCTACTTTCGAAGCTAACATGTTCATATAGTCAATTGAATAACCTGTGGATTTTCCATCTTCATTATAGTTAAAAGGAGGCCAATTTAATTCGTTGTGTACTTTGATAATGGGATTTTTTCGTAAAAATTCTTTTTCCTTTTTCGTAAGCTTCAAGTTTGACTTTTGTGTAAATCCAAACCACTTTTGCTCCAGTTCAATAATTTCTTCATTGCTTATTTCATCCATACCTTTTTGAATAATGTCCCTTAACATTGGTTTATCATCTCGAACACCAATATTCATTATGCTGTAGAATTTTTTCTTTTTGATTTTTGCTGCAATTTTAACATTTGAAATAAAATTTTTATTTACAAGATAATCCAACACAGCCATTACACCAATTGTTGCATCTGCTTTTCCAATTGCAATGTTTTCCAATGATTCCAAATGGTTTTTAGTAAGTAAAAGTTTTACTTTTGGATAGAATTTTTCAAACAGTTCTTGATGATAAAAGCCTTTGGGGATTGCTACAGTTTTACCATTTAAATCTTCTACGGAATTAATTTTGGAAACATCTGATTTCTTTGTATAAATAGCTGCCATTACATTTAAATAGGGTTCTGTAAAATCAATAAACTTTTGTCTTGTTGGAGTACTAACTATATTTAACATTACATCCAATTCATGATTTTTAAGTTGAGACATAAATTCATTCCATGAAAACCCTGACTTATATTTGATTTTCAATCCAACTTTTGATGCGGCCAGATTCATATAATCTATAGAGTATCCTCTGGCCTCTCCATCTTCGTTAAAATTAAATGGAGGCCAATTCATCTCATTGTGAACTGATATTGTAGGATTATCTCTTATGAATAATTTTTGACTATCATTTAATTTTGCTTTTGAATTTTGGGTAAAGCCAAACCATTTATCTTCAATAACTTTTATTTCATCATCACTGATACTGTCCATTGCTTTTTGGATTAAATCTCTTAATTGTGATTGGTCATCTCGTACTCCAATATTTAAGATACTTAAAAATCGTTTGTCTTTAATTTTTGCAGCAACTTTTACGTTAGATATGAAGTTTTGTTTTGTAAGATATCCCAATACTCCAAGTTCTCCAACCGTTGCATCTGCTTCGCCAATAGCCACACTTTCCAATGCTTCAAGATTATTCTTTTTTAAAAGTAGTTTTACACTTGGATAGTGTTTTGTGAATAACTCTTCCACATAAAAACCCTTGGGAATAGCCACAGTTTTACCTTGTAAATCAATTAATGAATTAATGTCACTTCTATCTTCAGGTCGTGTATAGATAACAGATAATACGTTTAAATACGGATGGGTGAACTTTACAAACTTCTCCCTACTTTTTGTTCGTACCATATTTAACATCACATCAATTTCATGATGTTTCAGTTTTTGTACAAACTCTCCCCAAGTGAAGCCATGAATATACTTCACCTTAATTTCAAGTTTTTTTGCAACTAAGTTCATATAATCAATTGAGTAACCTCTCTCAATTCCATCTTCATTAAAATTGAAGGGAGGCCAATTCATTTCATTATGCACAGTAATTGTTTGATAGTTTTGAAGATATTGTTTATCTTCTTTGGATAAGTTTAGTGTATTTGAAAACAGGTTAATACAGAAGAAGAGAAGGAAAAAAATATTTTTAAATTCATACATTAGAAAACTCCATTTTGAAAGGTAAATAATTCTATCAAAAACTTATATAATTAACAGCTAATACATTACATATTTTTAAAAAGAAGAAAAGTAGTTCCAGTCTTTCACATATGACTTTAAAAGAATAAATAATTTATTCTCTGTTTTTAAGTTTTCTTCAAATATAATCTAAACGTTAGACAAACTTATTTAAAAGGACACAAGATGAGTGCTGAAAAAAAAGCAAGTACTGCCCTAGCAAGAGCCCATGCGGCAAACGACAATATTACCGATATCATGAGTTTCTTAAGTGAGTTGCCCATGATTTTATCTTTGGATGATTGGCAAGCAAAAGCCTATAAAAAATCTTTTGCAGCTTTGCAAGAAAAAGTAAAATAAATAATAGTCTTAAATCAAAAGTAGCTATCATTTTCTATAAATATTGGTGGCTTCTTTTTTCTTCACAGAGCTTTTTAACCTTCAAGGAAAGTAATGATTACCTACAAATTTATCATACAAGGAATCGTGCAAGGTGTATACTACAGAAAATCCATTTATGAAAATACTCTCAACAAAAATATTAAGGGTTATGTAAAAAACTTGCCAAATGGCAATGTAGAAGCAGTTGCCAACTTAGACTCAAATAACTTCGATACGTTTGTAAACATTCTTAAAAAAGGCTCTTCATACAGTAAGGTTACCAATATCACTTCTTCAAAACTATCTTTTACTTCTTATACAAACTTCTCAGTTTCCTATTAGTTTTTTAAACACTTGACAAAAAAATCAAAAAAGATTACAATTACAAAAACCAACCAGTTGGTCAAGGATTATAATATGTCAAAATTACTCGAAAAAATCAAAAGTTATCAAGAAGCCTTTAAAGGTAAAGTTCCTCTTCAAACAAGAGAAGTGATGTTAAAAGCCACACAAACACTAATAGAGAAAAACATCAGCAAAAATGCCTTAAAAGTGGGAGATAAAGTGAATGCATTTGTATTACCCAATGCGCTGAGTAAGGAAGTATCACTTAATGAAATCCTAGACAACAATGATTTTGTTGTATTGAATTTTTACAGAGGTGGATGGTGCCCTTATTGTAATTTGGAACTAAAAGAATTTCAATCAATACTTGGGGAACTGGATACTTTAAACAGTTCTTTAATTGCCATTTCACCTCAAACTCCCGATGCCTCTTTAAGTACACAAGAAAAAAATGAACTCTCTTTTGAAGTATTAAGTGATGATAAAAATTTAATCGCCAAAGAATTTGGACTTGTATTTTCACTAGCAGATGAACTAAAACCTATTTATAAATCTTTTAACATCAACTTACCTGCATCAAATGATGATGAGTCATATGAGATACCAATGCCTGCAACTTATGTATTAGATAACAAAGGTATTGTTGTCTTTGCTTTTGTGGATGAGGATTATACTAAAAGATGTGAACCTCAAAATATCTTGGATATAATACGAGAAAACAGAGCTTAGGATATTTATGAGTGACATTCGTAGTAGATTAGTAGAAGCGACCTTTCAGGAAGTATATTCAAAGGGGTATTCAGGTGCTTCACTTGCCTCAATTTTAAAAACAGCCAATGCCAAAAAAGGTTCCATGTATCACTACTTTTCTTCTAAAAAAGAGATGGTTCTTGTAATGATTGAAGAAAAAATCAGATTTAGAGTTGAGCAAAATTGGATAGAGTTGCAAAATTGTGAAAAAGATATACTTAACTTATTGATAAAAATCATCAAACAAAGTGCCAACCGTGACTTTACAAAAGGCTGTCCTTTAGGAAATTTACTACAAGAATGCTCTTGCGAAGACAAAGACTTTTCGGATATTTTAAATGAGATATTTTCAAACTGGAGTGCTTTGTTTGAACAAACTTTAGAAAAAGCCTATAAGGTCGGTGAAATTAATCAAATCAACTTTAAAGACAGTGCTCTTTTTCTAATTTCGTCCATTGAGGGAGCGCTGCTTGTATCAAAACAAAGTGGTTCTTCTAAAGAATTTGACATATGTATGAAACAGTTAGAACTTTATTTACTCTCCTTTAAAAAAAGTAGTTCATAAATTTATTTTGACTTTTATGCATTTTTGTTTATAATCCAATTTTTAAAGGATTAACTTGAAACTATTATTAACTATTATACTACTTGCTGGTATCACGTTTGCAAAAGATGAAACAGCAAAACCATACATAGATATGCATGGAGGAAAGAATAAATCTTTACTTCTTAAAAAAGGTAATAAATTTTCCAATGACAATATAGGAATGTCAAGTATTTTGAATTCTAAGAAATCTAAAGATACTAAAAATACCAATAACAATGAAAAGGTAGAAATAAACAAATGAAAACATATAAATTTGTCTCGTGGAATGTAAATGGAGTACGTGCTGTTGATAAAAAAGAAGCCCTTAAATGGGTAGATGATGCCAATATTGATATCTTAGGGCTTCAAGAGATAAAAGCTCAAGCAGAGCAAATCCCTGCTTCAATATTTGACAGAGAATATAAACATACATTAGTCAGTACTTCAGCTATTAAAGGTCGTTCAGGAACTGCACTTTATACAGACATAACAACTACGTTAGAGGACAATTGTAGAGGTGTTGATGTATTAGATGAAGGTCGTATTAACGA